>Ga0209060_10000094_pt1 | contig 241669 bp, 209 predicted proteins | sample Coa_R1_8_FD_187155 | JGI IMG/M metagenome (GOLD analysis project Ga0209060, IMG submission 187155) | Surface soil microbial communities from Centralia Pennsylvania, which are recovering from an underground coalmine fire - Coalmine... | ecosystem: Environmental > Terrestrial > Soil >...
CGATGATCGGGTAACGCCCGCTCCTCCCGTTCGCGTGACGCGCGGCCTGGACCGAATCGCGTGCAGCCTAAAGCCGCGCGAGGAAAGCCGCGACGGAGCGCCGAGAGGCGAGCGCGCCCGAAGCGCATGGCGGCGGCAACGTCGCACCTGCGTGGCGCGCGCCGCGCCCGAAGCATGTTCAGGCGGTAACGCCTGCGCATGTGGCGCGGTTTGTAATGCGTATGCGCCTGTCGGCGCTCCGCCTCCCTCATTTTATTTGCCGGGAGGCAACGCTTTCGTGCCGTGCCGTGCCAAAAGCTCGGATGCCCCCGCATCGCGAGAACGGGAGTGCTTGTTTTCATCCGCCCCCGCGCGAAGCGCGGGGGAGGGGGACCATCTTGCGCAGCAAGATGGTGGAGGGGGTGCCGGCCGAGACGCTTCGTTTTCGGCGAAGGATTCATTATGGCGAAGAGCGCTAGACTCGCCGCTTCGCTTCCATCAACAAAATTGCGTCGAGTCCCGAACCCCCACCACCATCGTCGCTCGCGGAGCTTGTCATCGGGCCGGCCACTTCGGGCCGGACCCGTTGGCTCGCTCGATGGTTCCCCTCCCCCGCTGGCGCGGGGGAGGATGAATGCCCTACTCCGCCGCCTGCTTGGGGGCGCGTTGCGGGGCGCGGTCGCGGAAGTGCGGCAGGATTTCTTCGGCGATCGCCGTCATGTTGGCGCGCGCCATTTCGTTGGGCAGCGTGCCGAACTGAGTCTTGGTCAGCGAGGTGTTGAAGCCGGCGAGGTCCTGGTACTCGGCGAGCTTTTGCCGCACGGTCTCGGGGCCGCCGACGATGACGACGCCCGCCGCCATCAATTCCTCGATCGACTGGGTCTTGCCGGTGACCTTCACCGCGCGCACGCGCTTCATCGAGGCGACGTCGGTGTAGCCCGGCGGCAGCAGCATCTCGGTCGGCATTTTGAGGAAATAATTGACCAGCGCCTCGAGATGCGGCCGCGCCTCGCGCAGCGCCTTCTTGTCGGTCTCGCCGACATAGATGGTGTTCGACCAGGCGAGCTGATCGGGCGTGGCCTCGTAGCCGGCCTTGTCGGCCTCGTCGCGGTAGAGCTGAAAGAACCGCGCCACCGCGGCGATCGGGGAGAGCGTCTGGCAATAGGTGTAGCGCATGCGCGCCGCCCAGCGGATGGTCGAGCTCGAGCCCTGCGAGGGAATCCAGATCGGCGGATGCGGGGTCTGGTAAGGCCGCGGCCACGGATTGACGTAGCGGAACTGATAGTGCTTGCCCGCATAGGCGAACGGGCCGGGCTCGGTCCAGGCGCGCACGATCAGATCATGCGCCTCGGCGAAGCGAGCTTGCGAGAACGCCGGATTGACGCCCGAGGAATGATACTCGGCGCCGATGCCGCGCACGAAGCCGGCGATCAGCCGGCCGCGCGTCAGATTGTCGAGCAAGGCGTATTCTTCGGCGATATTGAGCGGATTGTTGGTCAACGGCAGGGCGCGGCCGAGAATGGCGATCTTGGCGCGCTTGACGCTGCGCGCCAGCGCGCCGGCGAGCACGCCCGGGATCGGCATCAGGCCGTAGGCGGTCTGATGATGCTCGTTGAGGCAGACGCCGTCGAAGCCGAGCTGGTCGGCGAACTCCATCTGGTCGAGATAGTCGTGATAGAGCTCGGCGCCTTTTTCCGGATCGTAGTGGCTGTTGGGATACGTCACCCAGGCCGAGCCGAGGCGGCCGATCTCCTTCAGATCGGCATGCGCGTACGGCATCAGATGAAAATTGAAGAATTTCATGAAACCGCCTCAAGCCGCCTTTTTGCGCGCGGCGAAGAAGTCTTCCAACGCGGCGACGAATTCGTCCGGCTTCTCGATCTGCGGAACGTGGCCGCATTTCGGGATCACCACCAGCTTGGCGCCCGGTATCGCTTTCTGGAACGCTTTGGCATGCTCGAGCGGGAACATCCGGTCGGTGTCGCCCCAGATCAGCAACGTCGGCACGTCGATGCGGTGCAGCCATTTGTGCAGATTCGGATCGTGGCTGCGCGGCTGCCAGACCAGCTTGGCGACAACGGCCTGGTTCTTCAGCGCGGTCTCCTCGACCGTGGGGTCGAGCACGCGCGCGATCATCGGCTCGGCGCGCTTGGGATCGTGGAAGAACGCGCGCAGCCGCGCTTCGTCGGTGACCAGAAAAGAGTCCATCTGCGCCACGTCGTCGACGAACAGGCCGGCCGAGCCGGACAGCGTCAGCGAGGCAAGCCGCTGGGTGCTGCGCACGGCGATCTCGGCGGCGATGTAGCCGCCCAGCGAATTGCCGACCAGATGCACGCGGTCAAGCTTCAGCTCGTCGAGCAGATCGAGATAGAAGTAGGCGAGGTCGTGGATGTTATCGAGCCACGCCGGCGTGTCGGATTCGCCAAAGCCCGGATGCTCCGGCGCGATGACGTCGTATTTGGCCGTGAGCTTGCCCAGAAAAGGCAGCCAGCTGGCGCCGCTGGCGCCATGCAGATAGATGAGCGGATCGCCTGCGCCGCCCCGCATCAGCCGGATGCGGCAGTCTCGGACCGCAATCGCCGACGTCGAAAACTCCGCCGCCATGGCGTTAAGATTGGGGGTTCCATGGGCAGGCGTCAAGGACCCCTTTTCGGTGTCATGCTCCGCGCAAGCGGAGCATCCAGTAAACGCTTGTTCTGCCCGTGATTACTGGATCATCCGCTTGCGCGTATGATGACACGCAAGAGTGCCGCGCATCTAAAAATCCCCAGAGTTATCCCCACGGCGCGCCGCTTCGTTTCGACACACGGTTTTTGTTGCAGCCCGCGCGCCGTACGCTATCATGACTTCCAGATCGCTTGCGTTCGGTTCTGCCGAAAGCGAGAGGATCGCCAAGGTCAGGTTGACGCGGTGCTGAAGCGCTACCGGCATCGCACTGCGGATCTGATCCTGGCTCCCAGCCGCGGTAGCAGCGCTGAGAACGTGACGGGCGAGCTTGCGCAGGCTCGCCCGCCATGATTCGTACACCCGTCATGCGCGGGCGTGACCCGCGCATCCATACGCCCTCGACGCTGCATGGATTGCCGGGTCAAGCCCGGCCATGACGGCGAGCGTTGTTTGACATCGCCGCCTTGCTTGCGCTTCATCGGCCCGAACGAGAGCGCGCGATGGCCGATTTCGTACACCGGCGGCAATTCACCATCGAGTGGTCGCATTGCGACCCGGCCGGCATTGCGTTCAACAGCCGCTTCTTCGAGTTTTTCGATTGGGGCACCTGGACGCTGTTCGAGGCGGCGCTCGGCGTGAAGCCGCCCGATCTCGCCGCCGCGTTCGGCATCGTCGGGCTGCCGCTGGTCGACGCCGGCGCCACCTTCATTGCGCCGGCGCGGTTCGGCGACGTCGTCGATCAGACCTCGCGGGTCAGCGAGTTCCGCCGCTCCAGCTTCGACGTCGCGCATCGCCTTGTGATCCGCGGCGACCTTGCGGTCGAAGGCCGCGAGACGCGGGTGTGGGCCGGCCGCGATCCGACCGATCCGTCGCGCATGAAGGCGAAAGCCATTCCAGAGGACGTTATCGCGCGGTTTCGGCCGCGGTAAGTGCCGTCTCGGGCGGCGACGCCGCGCGTTTTTCCTCGACGCCGATGGCGTCGCGGAATTCAGCCATGGTGCGCGTGGTCAGGTACACCGCCTGCCGGGTCACCACGAAGTCGACGCGGCCGTCGATCAGCGCGCGCCGGCATTCTTCCGGCCGGTTGACGATCGGCTCTTCGTGCACGTTGAAGCTGGTGTTGATCAGCACCGGAATGCCGCTGCGGTCGCGGAAGCGGCGCAGGATCGCGGCGAACAGCGGATTGTCGGCGTCGCGGATGATCTGCGGCCGCGCCGTGTCGTCGACGTGCACCACGGCGGGAATGCGGGCGCGCCATTCCGGCCGCACCGCGCAGGTGATGGTCATGAAGCGCGCCGCGTAGCGGTTGACCGGCGTGATCTCGAACACCCGCGCGGCGTCTTCTTCCAGCACGTAGGGCGCGAACGGCATGAACTCGGAGCGGTCGAGCCGCGCATTGAGCCGGTCGTTGATGGTCGGATCGGTCGGATTGGCGATGATGCTGCGGGCGCCGAGCGCGCGCGGTCCATATTCCATGCGGCCGACGAACACCGCGCCGGCGGCGCCGTGCTCGACCAGGCGTGTCGCCAGCTCGACCGGATTGCCGGGCAGGCGCTGCACGTCGGGCGCGTCCGCCAGCACAGCGTCGATCTTCGAGTCGAAATCCTGGCCGAAATAAACGTTGTCGAGCCGCCGGCGCTGGCGCAGCCACGCCTCGACGCCGTCGCGGTCGCGCAAGTAACACAGCGCGGCGCCGACCGCCAAGCCGTCGTCGCCCATCGCCGGATAGATGAAAATCTCCTCGATCGGCAGCGTCTCGGCGAGCAGCCGGTTGAGCCGCACATTGGCGAACAGGCCGCCGGCGAGCCCCAGCCGCTTCGCCTTGGTGCGCGACAGCCAGTGGCCGACCGCGCCCGAGATCAAATCCTCGGCCAGCTGCTGGATCGAGGCGGCGATCGTCTCGCGGCTATGGCCGCGGCAGATGGCGTGGACGCCTTTTTCCATCACCCGCCAGCTGGTGAAATCGCAGGCGATCAGGCCGTCTGAGCCAAGCCGAAAATGCCGGGCCAGCGCATCGCGCAGTTTCGGTTCGCCGCGCGCCGACAGTCCGGTCAGCTTGCCCTCGTGGCGCCACATGCGAAACCCGGCCGCCGTGGTGGCATGGCCATAGGCAGTCGCCAGGCTGTTGCGCGGCGCGCGCTTTTTCTTCAGCCACTCGTCGCCGCCGAACAGGCATTTGAGTTCGCCGCCCTGCAGGGTGCGCACGCTGTAACTGACATTGTCGCCGACGCCGTCGGCCGTGTAGATCAGCGCATCGTCCCAGTCGGTGAAGAACAACGCCGCAAGCGCGTGCGCCTCGTGATGATTGACGAAGTGCAGCGTGACGTCGTCGCGGAAGCCGTTCTCGGCGAGAAAGCGGTCGGTGCGGAACAGCCGCTTCTCGTCGGCGCCGCTCCTGATCATGGCGTGCGACAGATCGCGATTGAGCCGTTCGCGTCCGATATGCTTGCGCACCGTGTAATAAAGGTCGCGCATGAGCGAGAACGAGAAATAATGCAGCGGAAACACGCCGCGGATGGCGGCGATGACATCGACCTCGTTGCGTGCCCAGCCGGCGATACGCAGCACCTCGTCGATGGCGAGCCAGGGCACGTCGTCGCCCCAGCCTTTGTCGCGCCGCAGCCGTTCTTCCTGGACCGCGGCGACGATCCGGTAGTCTTCGAACGCGGCAGCCGAGGCGTCGTGAAGACCCGACTGGAATGATAAAATTCTCACGGAACGTGCACCCTCACACCGACCGCATTATGGAAGGCGCTGCGGCCAAGGTCGAGAGGTCCCGGCCGGTTCCGCAGCGCCCGCGACCCGGTAAATCCGCGCACGTGATTTGAAGCGAACGGCGGATGCTGCTATTGGAACTTCCATAAACAGAAACGCGATTTTGCCGCATGGCGCGCATGCTTTCGCTCACGCTCAACGGCCGCGCCCGTACCGACGCGGTGAGCGACAACGTGCTGTTGTTGGATTATTTGCGGGAAGTCGTCGGCCTTACCGGAACGAAAACAGGGTGCGATGGCGGCGAGTGTGGCGCCTGCACCGTGCTGGTCGACGACCGGCCGCTGCTCTCCTGCCTGACGCTTGCGGCGCGCGTCGACGGCCGCCGCGTCGATACCGTGGAGTCGCTCGCGGTCGACGGTAAGCTCTCGGCCGTGCAACGCGGCTTTCACGAAAAACTCGGCTCGCAATGCGGCTACTGCACGCCCGGCTTCATCATGGCCTCGGCCGGTCTCTTGCGGCGCAATCCGCGGCCGAACGAAGCCGAGATTCGCGAAGCGCTCGGCAGCAACATCTGCCGCTGCACCGGCTACGTGAAAATTATCGAGGCGGTGCAGCACGCGGCGAAGCTGTGCGCCGAAGGATTGTCGCCGTGAATCAAATCCTCCCGGCGCATAACATCGGCGATTACGTGCCGATGATCGATGGGCCCGAAAAGGTCTCGGGCCGCGCCAAGTACACGGCCGATCTACTCGTTCCCGGCAGTCTCGCCGGCCGCATTTTTCGCAGCCCGTATTCGCACGCCGAGATTTTGGAAGTCGATGTTTCCGAAGCCGCCAAGCTGCCGGGCGTAAAAACGATCGTCACCGGCGCCGATTGCGACAAGACTTTCGGCGTGCTGCCGATCGCGCGGAGCGAGCATCCGCTGGCGCGCGATCGCGTGCGCTATCGCGGCGAGCCGGTCGCCGCCGTCGCCGCCATCGACGACGCCACCGCCAAGGAAGCGGTGCGACGCATCAAGTTGAAAGTGCGCGAGCTGCCCGCCTATCATACCGCGCGTGAGGCGATGGCCGACGACGCCATCGCGCTTCACCAACACCGCGCCAAGAACATCGAGCGCGACGTTTATTTCGAGCTCGGCGACGTCGACGCCAGCTTTGCGGCTGCCGATCTGGTGCGTGAAGCGAGCTACAATTGCGCCGAGGTCTGCCAGAACCAGATGGAAATGCACGCCGCGCTGGCCGATTACGATGCGGTGCGCGACCGCATCACCGTGCATGCCTCGACCCAGGTGCCGTATTACGTGCACCTGATGCTGGCGCAGATTCTCGACATGGACATGTCGCGCATCCGCGTGGTCAAGCCGCATGTCGGCGGCGGCTTTGGCTGCCGCACCGAAACGCTTAACGTCGAGCTGATCGCGGCGCTGCTCGCCCGCAAGGCCGGCGGCTGCGTGCGTCTCGTCGTCAACCGCGAGGAAACGTTCATCACCCATCGCGGCCGGCCGGAAACCGACGTCCGGCTCAAGATCGGCCTGCGCAAGGACGGCCGCATCACCGGCGTCGAATGCGAGTGCATCCAGCGCGGCGGCGCCCATTCCGGCTACGGCGTGGTCACCATCCTCTACTCCGGCTCGATGCTCTACGCGATCTACGACCTGCACAACGTGCGCTACATCGGCAAGCGCGTGCTCACCAACACGCCGCCGTGCGGCGCGTTTCGCGGGCATGGCACGGTCGACGTGCGCTTCGCCTTCGAGAGCCTGCTCGACCAGATGGCGCACGAGCTCGGCCTCGATCCGATCGCGGTGCGCCGCGCCAATCTTTTGCAGGCGCCGACCTTCACCGACAACGATCTGATGGTGAACAGCTACGGCCTGCCCGAATGCATCGATTGGGTCGAGCGGCAAAGCGGCTGGAAGGAGCGCAAGGCGAAGCGCAACGGCAGCGGCGGCGGCGCGCCAAAGAATCATGCGCAAGTTAATGGCGCCATCAGAAAAGGCTTCGGCTTTGCCTGCTCGCATTACATCAGCGGCGCCTCGAAGCCGGTGAACTGGACGGGCGAGCCGCACGCCACCGTCAAGATCAAGCTCGATTTCGACGGCTCGATCGTGGTGCTCTCGGGCGCCGCCGACATCGGCCAGGGCTCGACCACGATTCTGGCGCAGGCGATCGCCGAAGTGCTCGGGCTCGAACTCGACCGCGTCCGCGTCGTCACCGGCGACAGCGAGGTGGTGCCGAAGGACAACGGCTCCTATTCGTCGCGCGTTACCTTCATGGTCGGTAACGCGGCGATCGATGCGGCGCAGAACCTCAAAGCCGTGCTGATCGCTGCCGCGGCGCGCAAATTGGATGCCAAGCCGGGCGAGATCGAGTGCCTCGGCGAGCTGTACCGCGCCGGCGCCCAGGACAAGGGTTTGACCTTCAACGAAGTCGTGACCGAAGCGCTGAAAGACACCGGCACCATCACGGTCACCGGCAATTACTCGACCATTCCGCAATCGCACGGCGGCAAAAAATATCGCGGCGCCGCGATCGGCGGCACCATGGGCTACAGCTACTCGGCGCAGGTGGTCGAAGTCAGCGTCGACGAGGAGACGGGCGTCGTCACCGTCGACAAGGTCTGGGTCGCGCACGATTGCGGCAAGGCGCTCAACCGGCTCACCGTCGAGGGCCAGGTGCAGGGCTCGGTGTGGATGGGCATGGGTCAGGCGATGAGCGAGGAGGCCGCCTATCACGACGGCCTGATGCTGACCGCCAACATGCTCGATTACCGGGTGCCGACCATCCAGGATTCGCCGCCGATCGAAGTCGGCATCGTCGAGAGCATCGATCCGCACGGGCCGTTCGGCGCCAAGGAAGCCGGCGAGGGCTCGCTCGCCGCGTTCCTGCCGGCGCTGACCAACGCCATCGCCGACGCCATCGGCCTGCGCTTCAACGACCTGCCCGTGACGCCGGACCGCGTCTTTGCCGCGCTGGAGAGGCGGGCGCGTGCTGCGGGCCACAAGGCAAACGGCGGCGCCTGATGGACGCGCTGCCGCATTTCGATGTCGTCCGCCCGCGCTCGCTCGATGAAGTGATCGCGGCGCGTGCTGCACATGCGCAAAGCCGCCTGCTCGGCGGCGGCACCGATCTCGTCGTCAACATCCGCCGCGGCATCGTGGCGCCGCCGGTGCTGATCGACGTCAACGACGTGCCGGAGCTGCGCCGCGTCAAGGCCGATGCGCGCTCGCTCGAGATCGGCGCCGCGGTCACGCTTGCCGAGCTCGCCGCGCATCCCGGCGTGGCGCAGCATTTTTCCGCGGTCGCCGAAGCTGCCGGCCATATCGCCGGACCGACCCATCGCAACATGGGCACGGTCGGCGGCAATCTCTGCCTCGATACCCGCTGCATTTTTTACAATCAGAGCGAATGGTGGCGCGACGCCAATGCGCATTGCCTGAAGACCATCGGCACGGTCTGCCACGTGGCGCCGAAAAGCCGCGGCGTGTGCTTTGCCACGTTCTCCGGCGACCTCGCACCGGCGTTGCTGGTGTTCGACGCCGAGATCGACATCGCCGGCCCGTCCGGCCGGCGCACGCTGCCGCTGGCCGACCTCTACATCGGCTATGCGCGGCAGGACGAGCCGGTGACGGAAACGCGCGGCGACGGCAAATATTTTCTGGCGCTGCGTCCGGGCGAGTTCGTCAGCGCAGTGCGCGCCAAGAATATTTCCGGCTTGCGCTCGGCCTACGACAAGATCCGCATCCGCCGCTCGATCGAATATCCGGTTACCGGCGTCGCCGTGGCGCTGCGCCGCGAGGGCGACACGCTGGCCGACCTCCGCGTCGCCTTCACCGGCACCAATCCACGTCCGGTGCGCCTGTCCGGCACCGCCGAATTATGCGGCGGCCCGCTCGACACGCGCGTGTTCGCTGGCCTCGACGCGCTGGTGCGCGATCAGATTATGGCGATGAAGACGACATTCACGCCCGGCCACTACCGCCGCCGCGTCGCCGGCGTTCTAGCGCGGCGTCTGGTGCAGCGGGTGTTCGAGGAGCCTGCATGACGACGGAATTAGTTACAAAGCGTGATCTCGAAGCCGCTTTGGATCGGGTCACGCTCCGCATGACGGTGCGGTTCGGCGTCATGCTGGTCGCCGGCCTGGGTGCGCTCGCGGCGATACTGAAGCTCGCTTGATTCCCATCGCAACAATTACTCGGATGCGCTGACGTAGATCTGGCCGTCGCGCACGGCGACTTTTACCGGTGTTAGCCGCACCGATGGGTCGCCGGGATGGCAGCCGGTGGCGAGATCGAATTCGTAGCCGTGCCAGGGGCAGACGATGTGGCGCGCCTTGCCGAAGCGCAGGCCCGCGCTTTTCTTGTCCGGCGTGATCATCTCCTCGACTTTGTGAAAAATCTTGCCCTGGCACACCGGGCCGCCGGCATGCGGGCAAACGTTCTCGTAAGCCAAGACCTTGCTGCCGGTGCGGAAGATGCCGACTTCGAGCCCCTCGAGCGCGAACACCCGATAATCGCCATCCGGGATGTCGTTCAGCTTAGCGATCGCGACTTCGTCCATGGCACCCTCACCTCTTAGCAACGTGTCCCGGACGCGGTGCAGCGCGAAGCGGTGCACCGCAGATCCGGGACCTTCCCACACTCGGAGTTTATAAAGATCCCGGGTCTGCAGCGCATCACATCGTGCTGCGCTGCGCCCGGGAAACAGTGCAAAGAACGGCCGCGCATCACTCGATTCCCGGCGGGCGATGAAACCAGATCGCCACATCGAACATGTTGAGATCGGCGGCCCGGATGAGACCGCAGGCGGTAACGACCGACTCGGTCGCCGTCACCGTGCCGTGTGCGAACGGCGGCACGTCGTGGCCGCGCCGCTCCACCTTGGCGGCATAGACTTTCACCGCGGCGGTCAGCACCTGCTGCAACGCGCGGTCGGAGATCGCGTCAGGCTCTCCGCGCTTGAGCGCAGCGCGTGCGGCCGCACAAAAATCGGCGGTCGAAACGATGGCGCGCGCCGGCCTGCGGCGCGGTTTTGTGCCACGCTTATGGCCGCCGCGTTTGGCGGGCTTGCGCTGCAACGCTCTGGCCATTCGGGCGTCAGGCGGTGACCGGCTCGCGTGCCGGCGCCTTCTTGCTCTTGGCGCCGAGCATCTTGTGCTTGGGCACTTCGAGATTGAACAGCCGCGCCGCGTTGAGCCCCAAAATGTTGCGCTTGGCCTGCTCGTTGAGGAACGGCAGCGTGGTGATCGAGTTCGGCAGGTCGAAATCCCAGTGCGGCCAGTCGGAGGCGAACAACAGCTGGGTTTCGGCGCGCATCGCCTTCATGGTCGCTTCGGTCAGTTCGATGTTCGAACGCTCCAGTGGCTGGCTCGAATAATACATCTCGGCCATGTATTCGCTCGGCCGCCGCTTCAGCAGCGGCGCCTCCGACGAGCGCATCATGTACTCGGAATCGAGCCGCTGCATCAGGAACGGAATCCAGGCGAGCCCGCTCTCGATCCACACCAGCTTCAATTTCGGAAAGCGCTCCGGCAGCCCGTTCATGATCCAGTTCGTCATGTGGATGATGTTGTAATAGACGAACGAGATGGCGTGCATGGAGATGAAGCGGTTGCACTGCTGCATCGACTGGTCGCCCCAGTGGAAGCCGGAATGGAACGCCAGCGGCTTTCCGGTCGACTGGATCGCCGAGTAGAGCGGCATGTAGCTGTCGTGGTTGACGGCGCGGAACCGCGTCGATGTCACCGAAAAGCCGATGACGCTGGGATTGTCGGCGTAGGTTTCGACCGCCTTGAGCGACGCCTCCGGATGATTGAACGGCAGGTACAGCATCGCCTTGATGCGCGGATCCTGCGGCAGGATTTCTTCGGTCAGCCATTTGTTGAAGGCGTTGCCGATCACGACCTCCATCTCGACCTGCGGATGCATGCCGAGCACCAGCATGGGAGTCGGGAACACCACCATGTAGTCGATGCCCATGGAATCCATGGCGCGCTGCACCAGCGTCACCTGGGCGTGGGTGCGGCCGCCCGGCACCGCTTCGCCGAGCCGCTGCTGATGCGGAATGCGGCCGAACACGTCCTGGTACAGCATGCCGGGCGCAGAATTCATAAGTCCGGGCGCCGGGCCGCGGCCTTTGAAGGCGCGCGCCATCTGCTTGTAGACGTCGCTGTCCATGCGGTCGATGACTTCCGACCAGAACGCCGTCTCGGTGACGTGAGCGTCGACGTCGACGATGAAATAATTGTTCTGCCGCGCTTCCTTGGCGGCATGCGCGAGGATGTCGCGCGTGTCGGTGACATTGTCGATCTTCGGCAGCTCGGTGACGGGCGGCGCTTTTTTGCCGTTCTTGCCGTTGCCCCCGTTGCGGAGCGGGCGCGGTGTCTTGGTCAGCATCGGCATCCTCCAGGGCGGCCGAGGGCTTCGCGGTCGTGCCCTCGAAAATCTGCCCGATGTTATCAGCATTGCGCGGCCGTGCCCATGCCCGAAGGCTGCGATCTTCGCCGCTTCCGGGCACTGCCAGCCAGGCGCAACCGCCAGCGATTGATTTTTCCAAACCGTGGACGAATGATCGAAATATCCCCTTTCGCTCTCGCCAATCGCGTGCGTATGGATCGATCAGCCCAGTCAGCCGTCAGCAGCGGAGCGCAGGTCCGGCTGCGCAAGCTGAGCAAGGCATATGGCGGGCTGGCGGCGATCGACGGCGTCAGCTTCGACGTGCCGGCCGGCGCTTTCGTGTCACTGCTCGGCCCGAGCGGCTCGGGCAAGACCACCACGCTCAACCTCATCGCCGGCTTCCTTGCGCCGGACGCCGGCGACATTTTGATGGACGAGCGCTCGGTCGCTGACGTGCCGCCGCACAAGCGCAACATCGGCATGGTGTTCCAGTCGTACTCGCTGTTCCCGCACATGACGGTGGCCGACAATGTCGGCTTTCCGCTGCGCATGCGCAGCAAGCTCAGCCGGCAGGCGGCGCAAAAGCGCATCGCCGAAATGCTGGCGCTGGTGCAGCTGTCGCATCTCGGCGCGCGCTATCCGCGCCAGCTCTCCGGCGGCCAGCAGCAGCGCGTCGCCATGGCGCGGGCGCTGGTTTCGGCGCCGCGGCTGCTCCTGATGGACGAGCCGCTCGGCGCGCTCGACAAGAAGCTGCGCGAGCAGATGCAGGCCGAGATCAGGCGCATCCATCGCAGCGTCGGCACCACCGTGGTGTACGTCACCCACGATCAATCGGAAGCGCTGACCATGTCCGACCTCGTCGTGGTCATGCATCATGGCCGCATCGCGCAGATCGGCACGCCACGCGCTCTGTACGAGAGCCCGGCCGACGCCTTCGTCGCCGATTTCATCGGCGATTCGAACCTGCTCGCGGCGAGCATCATCGAGTCCGGACGTGAAGGCTGCAAGGTCAAAATGCATGGCGGGACCGTTGTCGCAACGCTTCCCCCATCGTTTGCCGCCGCGCCGGGCGCATCGGCTTTTCTGCTCATTCGCCCGGAAGATATGAATGTGCAGCTTCAGGCTTGCGCTCAATCCGACGGCCGCGAGCAGCTCACCGGCGTCATCACCGAGCTCAGCTTCCATGGCGACGTTTTCAAGCTCGCCGTCGCGGTCGGCGACGACGTGCTCAAGGCCAAGGTCGCGCGCGAGCAGGGCGGCACCTTGGCGATCGGCCGCCAAGTGATTCTGACTTGGCGGCGCGACGCTGCTCGCCTGCTGCCGCCGGCGGGCGGCGGAGCTTCCGCAATCGAGACAGCAACGCCATGACGGCAATCGCCGAATATGTTGCTGCTCCGGCACGGCGCTCGGTCCTGGCGCGGCCGCACGTGGTGCCGGCGCTGTTGCTGCTGCCGTGCCTCGCCTGGATCGCGTTCTTCTTTCTCGTGCCGCTCGGCCTGATGTGCTGGCGCAGCTTGGCGGCGAACGGCTTTTCGCTGCAGGACTATGCCACGCTTTTCACCTCTCCGCTCTACGCCAAGGTGATGCTGACGACGCTCAAGGCGGCGAGCCTCGCTACCGCGTTGGCGCTGCTGCTTGCTTATCCGGTGGCCTACGCACTGACGATGAGCGGCGGACTGCGGCGCGGGCTGATCCTGGTCTTCGTGTTCATCCCCTATTGGGTCGACATCATCGTGCGCAGCTTTTCCTGGCTGATCATGCTGGGCGACCACGGCCTCATCAACAAGGCGCTGATCAATCTCGGCATCGTGCGCGCGCCGCTGGAACTCCTCTACAACACATTCAGCGTGCTGATCGCCATGGTGCAGATTCTGCTGCCGCTCACCATCGTGATCCAGTTCGGCGCCATGCTGCGTATCGACCGTACATTGGTGGCGGCGGCAAAAATCCACGGCGCCAGCCCCTGGCAGGCGTTTCGCACCGTGTTCTTTCCACTGAGCCTGCCCGGCGTTTATGGCGCCGGCCTCTTGGTGTTCGTGCTGTCGCTCGGCTTCTACGTGACGCCGGCGCTGCTCGGCAGCCCGCGCCAGACCATGATCGCGCAGACCATCATGGTGGAGGCGAGCGACCTGCTCGATTGGGGCCAGGCCAGCGCCGCCGGCTTCGTGCTGCTGGTCATCACCACCACGATCGCGGCGATCTACAACCGCTATTTCAGCCTCGACCGTCTGTGGGGAGGCTCCGAGCCATGAGCGCCGTCGTCAGCCGCGTCGCGCTCGGCACTGCGGTCGCCGCGATCCTGCTTTATCTGATATTCCCGGTCATCGTGGTGCTGGCGATCTCGTTCAGCTCCGGCAATTTTCTGAGCTTTCCGCCGCCCGGCCTGTCGCTGCGCTGGTACCGCGCCATCGCCGGCGATCCCGAATGGGTCAGCGCCTTCCTGGTGACGCTCAAGGTCGGCAGCCTCGCGGCGCTGCTGGCGACGATTCTGGGCGTGCCCGCCGCGTTCGCCCTGGTCCGCCACGTCATTCCCGCCAAGGCGCTGCTGAGCGCGCTCATCCTGTGCGCGCTGGTGACGCCGCCGATCGTCACCGCGATCTCGACCTATCTGTTCTTCGTGCCGCTCGGGCTCAACAACTCGCTGATCGGCCTGGCCTGTGCGCACGCGGTCAGCGGCATGCCGTTCGTGGTGATCAATACCGGCGCCAGCCTGCGCAGCGCCGACCGCAATCTGGAGCGCGCCGCCATCATTCACGGCGCGTCGCCGCTGTGGGCAATCGTCCGCATCACCCTGCCGATCATCGCACCCGGCATCGTCATCGGCGCGATCCTGGCGTTCGTGCATTCGGCGCACGAACTCCTTATCGCCGTCTTCGTGCTCGGCGGCGTCGGCAAGCCGGTCGCGGTGAAAATCTGGTCTGGCGTGCAGGCGACCTCGGACCCGACCATTGCGGCCGCTTCGGCAATCCTGATCGGACTTGCTATCCTCACGCTCGCGAGCGTGACCGCGGCGCAATGGCTGGCGCGCCGCCGCAGCCGCTGATGCAGAAAGCGTGATCGAATGCGCGATGATCAAAATCTGTCGAGCGAAGCGATTTGTGATCGCTTGCGAGCGGCGTTGGCGGAGACGCGCGGGCTTGGACGCCGCGACCTCATCAAGGCGCTCGGCGGCCTGTTCGGTGGCGCGGCGCTCGCGCATTTGCCGGGCGTGATCCCGCGTGCGAGCGCCGCAACGCTTCCGGTCACCGCTTTCGTGTTCGGCGGCGCCTGGAAGAAAGCGGCGATGAAAGCCTTCGGCGAGCCGTTCACCCAAAAGACCGGCATCCCGATGGCCTACCAGGATCCCTACACGTTCCCAAAACTGCGGGCGATGCACGAGGCCCACGCCATGCAGGTCGACGTGGTGTCGATCCAGGGCGAGGAGATCTACCAGGCCGAGCGCATGAACATGATCATGCCGCTCGACTTTTCGGTCATCGACCGTTCCGCGCTCGACCCGAAACAGCTGCGCTACGGCAACGCCATCGGCGGCCACGCGCTGTCGTACTGCATCTGCTACAGCAAAAAGAAATGGCCGGGCGACCAGCATCCGGCCTCATGGGCGGATTTCTGGGACGTCCAAAAATTTCCCGGCCGCCGCGCGCTGCGCACCGATCCGCTGTGGACCGTCGAAGCGGCGCTGAAGGCCGACGGCGTCAGAGACGGCGAATTCTATCCGCTTGATCTCGAACGCGCGTTCCGCAGCCTCGAGCGCATCAAGCCGCACATCAAGACCTGGTGGTCCGACAATTCGCTGAGCCAGCAACTGATGGAGCAAGAGGAAGTCGATATCATCGCCATGATGAACGGGCGCGCCACCGAGTCGATTCTCGATCATCATGCGCCGTTCGCCATGGTATGGAACGAGGCGATCTGCGAGGGCGGCAATCAGGCCTGGATGGTGCCGGTCGGCTGTCCCAATCCGCACGGCGGCATGCAGTTTCTCGACATCGTCGGCCGCGCCGAATACGAGGCGGTGTTCGCGCGGCTGATCTATTACGGTCCGCAGAACCCCAAAGCCTTCGACCTGATCGAGCCGTCCATCGCCAAGCTGATGCCGACCTATCCGGCCAACCAAGAACTTGCTCACATGATCGATTTCTCCTGGTGGTCGCAAAATCTGCCGGCGGTGCAGCGACGCTTTCAGCTGTGGCTGCAGTCGTAGAGCCGAGCGCCGCCGGTGGACACACGTTCTTTGAAACCGCTGCTCACGCCGCGCGCGATCGCGGTGGTCGGCGCCTCGCAGCGCGGCGGCCGCGGCGCCAACGTCATCGCCAATCTGCGCGACAATGGTTTTGCCGGCGCGATCTACGGCGTCAATCCGCGCTATCAGGAGGTGCAGGGTTTCCTCTGCTATCCGAGCGTGGGCGACTTGCCTGCTGGCGTCGATTGCGTCGTCGCCGCCGTGGGCGCCGAGGCCACCTGCGATGTGCTCGAAGCTGCGCACGCCAAAGGCATTCCGGGCGCCGTCGTGCTGGCGGCGGGCTTCGGCGAAGGCGGCATCGGCGAGGCGCGCGCGCTGCGCCTGAGATCGCTGACCGCCAAGGGCCTGTGCATCTGCGGCCCGAACTGCTTCGGCTTCATCAACGTCAAGGATCGCGTCGCGGCGTTCAGCGGCCCGATTGCGCGGCCGCTGCGGCCGGGCGCTGTCGCCATCGTGTCGCAAAGCGGCGGGCTCGGCGCCACCGCGTTTACGCCGCTGATGGCGGAGCGCCACCTCGGCTTTGCCTATTTCGTTTCGTGCGGCAATCAGCTCGGCGCCACCATCGAGGATTTCGTCGACTATTTCGTCGACGATCCGGACGTCGCGGTCGTCGCCATCGTCATCGAGGCGCTGAAGAACCCGCAAAAGCTCGCGGCGGCAGCCGCTAAGGCGAACGCACAAAAGAAATCGCTGCTGCTCTACCAGGCCGGCCGATCGGCGGCGGGCCAGATGATGATCCGCTCCCACACCGGCGCTCTCGCCGGCAATAACGAGGTGCTGGCGGCGTTTCTGCGCCGCTGCGGCGTGGTGCAGGCGCGAAGCTTTGACGAGTTTGTCGAGGCCATCGAACTGTTCGCGATCGCGCCGCGCGATACCGACATTGCCGACGACGTGATCGTGCTATCCGGCAGCGGCGGCGGCGCGGCGGTCGCCTCTGATGCGCTCGAGGAGGCCGAGGTGCCATTGGCGCAGTTCGAGCCGACGACCAAAGAACACCTGCGCGCCATCGCGCCGGACTTCGCCAGCATCACCAACCCGATCGACGCTACCGGCGCCATGTACGACGATCCAAAACTGCTGCCGAAGATTTTCGCGACGCTGACCGCCGAAAGCCGCCGGCCGGCGATTGCCGCCAGCGTCACCGTGCGCGGCGGCGGCAATCCCGGCATGCGCCGCCTGGCCGACGATATCGCCGATGCGGCGCGCGCTTCGGGTCGCACTTTCGTGGCGTACCAATATTCGCCGCTCGGCGGGCCGCTCGATGCCAACATGATCGCGACCTTGCACGCCGCGCAGGTGCCGATCTTGCTCGGCACCCCGAACGCCATGCGGACATTGCGCTATCTGCCGATGCGGCGCGTTCATTGGGCTCGTGCGGCAGCGGCGCCAACGGTCGCGGCGCAGCCGCAGCCGCAGACGGCGCTCGATCTTGCGGGCGCTGGCGCCGACTATGTGACGGTGAACAAGGCGCTGGCCAGGTTCGGCATTTCGGTCGCCGGGGCCGTCCTTGCTTCGTCCGAAGATCAAGCCATCGCGGTCCACAGACGCTGGGCCATTCCGGTCGCCATCAAGGCCGCGGCGCCCGGCCTCATGCACAAGAGCGACATCGGCTGTGTGCGGTTGAACTGCGCCACCGCCGCGCAGGTCGCGCAGGCCTATCGCGAGATTGTCGAGAACGCGCGGCGCGCGGGCTTTGCGACGGTAAAGGTGATCGTGCAGCCGATGCACGCAGGCGTCGCCGAAGTCTACGCGGGCATCATCGACGATGCGCAATTCGGCCCGGCGGTCTGTTTCGGCTTGGGCGGCGTCTTTGTCGAAATCTTCAAGGACGTGCGCAGCGAGATGGCGCCGCTGTCGCAGGGCGACGCGCTCGCCATGATCAGCGGCATCAAGGGCGCGCCAATTCTGTTTGGCGCGCGCGGCCGGCCCAAGGGTGACATCGAGGCCATGGCCGACTTTTTAGTTCGGCTTGGCGATTTTGCGCTGGCCCATGCCGGCCGCTTCGCCGCGCTCGACCTCAATCCGGTCATCGTCAAGCCGGCCGGCGAAGGCGTGGTCGCAGTCGACATCGCGCTTGAAGCGAAAGTCGCCGCCGAAGCGGGCGGCAGCATTGCCGCGTCGTCATAGCTTTCGCGCGGTCGCACGGCTAAGGATTTAGAGACAAGAGGGAAAGGGCAAACAATGAGCTATCAGGACCTGCAGTACAGCGTTGAGCGCAAGGTTGCCACCATCGCGCTCAACCGGCCCGACCGCATGAACGCGCTGTCGCGCAATCTCGAGGCCGAGATTCACCGCGCGCTGGACGAGGCCGACGCCGACCGCAGCGTGCGCGCCATCATCCTGACCGGCAACGGTCCGGCGTTCTGCGCCGGCTACGATCAGGCCGCAGCGCCCGCTTCCGGCATTCGCCATTCCGATCCGAAGGGCAAGACCCATGCCGAGTACATCGAGCATTGGCAGCGCCACGACGGCAGCCGGGTCACCAACTGGACCCATATGTGGGGCCTCGGCAAGCCGGTCATCGCGGCGGTCAACGGCTGGGCCATGGGCGGCGGTTTCTGGTATCAGCTCGCCGCCGACATCACGATCGCGTCCGACAAGGCGGTGTTCGCGCAGCCCGAGGTGCGGCACGTCTCCAACACCACGTATTTGCTGACCGCTTTGTGCGGCTGGAAAGCCGCCAACCGCTGGGCGCTCACCGGCGATCACTTCGACGCCCAGGAAGCGCTGCGCATCGGCATGGTCAACGAGGTGGTGCCGCACGACGAGCTGATGCCGCGCGCCCGCGCGCTCGCCGAGCGCATCGCGCTCGTGCCCGAGCCGTCGGTCCGGCTCAACAAGGCGATTGCCATGCAGGGCATTCAGGCCGCCGGCGTGCACGCGGCGCTGCTGCTCGAAGGCGCGTTGAGCGCGCTGGCGCATTCGTCGCACAACGAAGACCGCGAGCGGCTGTTCGAGGCGCAACGCACCAAGGGACTGAAAGCCTACCTCGAACTGCGCGACGGGCCGTTCCAGCCGGAGCCGATGGGGCCGCGCTCAAAACCGCGGGCCAAGAAGGAAGCCTAAAGCTCCTGAGTGGATCGGTCGCATCACAGGTGCGGCCATGACTGGGGTTGATCGCTATGCTTGATCGCAGGGTCGGCGTCGCTCACGGGAGGAGCCCATGAGATCACAGCGGGAAGGCGATATCGGCCGCGCCTGCGCGGTGCTGCGCGATGTTTTGCAGGAGACGCGCGGTCTCGACCGCCGCGCCTTTGTCCGCGCGCTCGGCAAGGCGGCAACGGGTTCGGTGCTGCTGTCGCCGCTCGCTACGCTCGCCGCCTGGGCCGACGAAAAGCCGGTGACCTATTTCACCTATGGCGGCGCCTGGAAGAAAGCGATCGAGCAGGCGTTCGCCGAGCCGTTCACCAAAAAGACCGGCATCCCGGTGCAGTACCAGGAGCCGTACAATTTCGGCAAGCTCGTCGCCATGCACAAGGCGCACGCGCAGCAGATCGACGCGCTGACCTGCTCGGGCATGGAGGTCATCCTCGCCGAACGCAACGGCATGCTCACCCCGCTCGATTGGAGCCTGATCGACCGGTCGGTGCTGGCGCCGGTGCAGTTGTCGCGGCCGAACGTGGTCGGCGGTGTCTCGCAGTCGATGAACGTCACCTACAGCACCAAGAAATGGCCGGGCGCCGCCCATCCGAACTCCTGGGCCGATTTCTGGAACGTCGAAAAGTTTCCCGGCCGCCGCGCGCTGCGGCGCGATCCGGTGTGGACCATCGAGGCCGCGCTCAAGGCCGACGGCGTGACGGACGACAAGTTCTATCCGATCGACGTCGACCGCGCGTTTCGCAGCCTCGACCGCATCAAACCGCACGTCAAAACCTGGTGGACCGATAATTCGCAGTCGCAGCAATTGATGGAGCAGGAAGAGGTCGACCTCATCCACATGACCAACGGCCGCGCCACCCAATCGATCCTCGACCACAAGGCGCCATTTGCGCTGGTTTGGAACGAGGCGACCTATTCGGGCCACAGCGAAGGTTGGTTCGTGCCGACCGGCTGTCCGAATCCGATCGGCGGCATGAAGTTTCTCGATATCGTCGGCCGCGCCGAATATCAGGCGGTGTTTGCGCGGCTCTTGTACTACGCGCCGCAAAATCCGAAAGCGATTGCGCTGCTGGATGAGCCGATCGCCAAGCTGATGCCGTCCTATCCGGAAAACGAAAAGGTTGCCCACGTGATCGATTACACGTGGTGGGCCGACAATGCGGCGACCGTGCAGCGGCGCTTTCAAGAATGGCTGCAGTCGTAGATCTAGCACCGAATCAACAGGAAGCGGGAAACGCGCCATGAAATTTGTTGTTACGGCAATCCTCGGCTTTGTCCTCGCCGCCACGGCGGTCGCGCGTGCCGAGGACGCCTGGCCGCAGCGGCCGGTCACCATCGTGGTGCCGTTCCAGGCCGGCGGCTCCGCCGACCTGCTGGCGCGTATCGTGCAGCAGCACCTGCAGGCCGACATCGGCAAGCCGTTCGTGGTCGAGAACCGCTCCGGCGCCGGCGGCAGCGTCGGCACCGCTTTCGTGGCCAAGGCGCCGGCCGACGGCTACACGCTGCTCCTGGGCACGCTCAGCGGCAACGTGCTCAACCAGTTCGTCTACGGCAAGCTGCCCTACGATCCCGAGCACGACTTTCAGCCGATCTCGCTGCTCGTCCATCTGCCGAACCTGCTGGTGGTCAGCAACAAGCTGCCGGTCAAGTCGGTTGCGGAGATGATCGCCTATATGAAGGCGAACGACGGCAAGCTCAATTACGGCTCGTCCGGCATCGGCACCTCGTCGCAGCTTTCCGTGGTGATGTTCGAGCAGGCGACCGGCACCCACATGACGCACGTGCCGTTCCGCAGCACCGCCGACGAGCTGACCGCCATGGCGAGCGGCAATGTCGATTTTGCCATCGACAGCATGACGACGCTGTACCCGCAGGCGCAATCGGGGCTCATCCGCGCGCTCGCGGTCACCAGCGTCGAGCGGCTGCCCAGCGCGCCGGACCTGCCGACCGTCGGCGAGACGCTGAAGGGATTTTCGGTCACCGGATGGCAGGGCCTGTTTGCTCCTGCCGGTACGCCGCGGCCGATCGTCGACAAGGTTGCCGCGGAGGTGAAGCGTATTTTCGAAACGCCTGACGTGGCGGCGTCGCTGCGCAAAGTCGGCGGCGAGCCGGCGCCGATGAGCCCCGACGCATTTGCGGCCTTCATCACCTCCGAACGGCCGAAATGGCAGGCGGTGGTGCGCGCCTCCGGCGTGCATATCGACTGACGCTTAGGAACAGGCCGCCGACGTGAAACCAATGCGGGCCATCGGCGAACGGGTGCTGCGGCTCGAAGACGGGCCGCTCATCCGCGGCCAAGGCCGCTTCGTCGACGACCTGAAATTTCCGGGCATGCTCGAAGCCGCGTTCGTGCGCAGCCCGCACGCCCATGCCGGCATTCGCGGTATCGACTCGAGCGCCGCCCGCCGGCTGCCCGGCGTGCATGCGGTGTTCAGCGCCGCCGATCTGGCGCCGCTTCTGACCGCCGAGCGCCTGCCGCTGCAATTTCGCACCGATCAGTTGCCGGCCGATGTCGCGCCCTTCGTCCTCGCCAAGGACGAAGTCGCGTTTGTCGGCGAAGCCATCGCGGTCGTGATCGCGCGCACGCGCGCCATTGCCGAGGATGCCGCCGCCCTGGTTGAGGTCGATTACCAGCCGCTGCCGGCGATCTCCGATTGCCGCGCCGCGCTGCGACCTGGTGCGCCGCTTGCCCATCGCGGCAAGGCGACCAATCTCCTTATCGAGTTTCGCCAAGGCTACGGCGATATCGACATCGCGTTTGCCCGCGCGCCGCATCGCGCGACCGTACACCTCAAGCAGCACCGCGGCGGCGCTCATTCGATCGAGGGCCGCGGCGCCGTTGCGATTTACGATACCAACGAAGACCGCCTCACGCTGTGGTCGTCGACCCAGCTCGCCCACGAGGTGCGCGCGTTTCTGATGCGGCTCCTGCAGCTCGACGAGAACCGGCTGCGCGTCGTGGCGCCGGACGTCGGCGGCGGCTTTGGCGCCAAGTTCGTCATGTATCCCGAAGAGGTCGTGCTGTGCGCGTCGAGCCTGAAGCTGCGGCGGCCGATCAAATGGATCGAAGACCGCCGCGAGCATTTTTGCGCCGCCGTGCAGGAACGCGACCAATATTGGGACCTGGAAGTTGCGTTCGATGATGACGGCCGGGTGCTCGGCGTGCGCGGCGAACTCATTCACGATCAGGGTGCCTACACGCCGCAGGGTCTCAATCTGCCCTACAACGCATCGACCGGTGTGCCCGGCCCCTACATGGTGCCGGCCTATGAATTGCGCGTGAAGGTGGTCGAGACCAATAAGGTTGCCACCATGCCGGTGCGCGGCGCCGGCTATCCGGAAGCCGCGTTCGCCATGGAGCGCGCGCTCGATGCGGTGGCGCGCACGCTGAAACTCGACCGCGCCGAGGTGCGGCGGCGCAATCTCGTGCCGGCCGAAAAGATGCCGTACGTGACGCCGCTGAAGACGCGCGCCGGCTCGCCGGTCGCCTACGACAGCGGCGATTTTCCGCGCTGCCTCGACATGGCGCTGCAGGCGATCGACTATTCCGGCTTTGCGAAACGGCGTGATGGCGCGCGAAAAAACGGACGGCATCTCGGCATCGGCATCGGCGCTGGCGTCAAGGGCACCGGCCGCGGTCCGTTCGAGTCCGGCATCGTGCGCATCGGCCGCTCCGGCCGCATCTCCGTCTATACCGGGGCGATGCCGATGGGGCAGGGCATCAGGACGGCGCTGGCGCAAATCTGCGCCGAGCAGTTTTCTGTGCCGACCGATAGTGTCAGCGTGCTCGCCGGCGACACCGCGGTCATTCCCTACGGCCAGGGCGGCTTTGCCAGCCGGCAGACCGTCACCGCCGGTTCATCGGTGCACATGGCGGCGCTCGCGGTGCGTGAAAAAGTGTTGAGCGTGGCGGCGCACCTGCTCGAAACCTCGGTCGAAGATCTCGAGCTGCGCGATGGCCGCGTCGACGTGGTCGGTGCGCCCGGCAGCGGGCTGTCGCTGCGCGAAGTGGCCGAGGCGGTGTCCGGCGTGCCGGGCTATGCGATGCCCGGGAAATTCGAACCCGGCCTCGAAAGCATGCAAAGCTTTCTGCCGAGCGCGCTGACCTACGGCATGGGCTGCCACGCGGTCGAAGTCGAGGTCGACGTCGAAACCGGCCACGTGCGCATCCTGCATTACGTCGTGGTCAACGATTCCGGCCGGCTGATCAATCCGATGATCGTCGAAGGCCAGCTGGTCGGCGGCACCGTGCACGCCATCGGCAACACGCTGTATGAATGGATGCGCTATGGCGAGGACGCGCAGCCGCTGACCACCACGTTCGCCGATTATCTGCTGCCGACTGCGACCGAGGTGCCGAACATCGAACTGCACTTTCTGCAGTCGCCGTCGCCGCTCAACCCACTCGGCGTCAAGGGCGTCGGCGAATCCGGCTGCGTTCCGGCTGCCGGCGCCATCGTGGCCGCCGTCGAGGATGCACTGGCGCCGTTCGGCGTCACCATCGGCGAATATCCGGTGACACCGGCCAAGCTGTTTGCTTTGATCGAGGCCACGCGCCGCTAAGTTCCGTACGGAGGTTTTGTCATGAACGACATTCCGCGTCTCATGCCCTGGATCGGCGGCACCACCGATGCCGGCGGCGCGGCGTTCTCGCCGCTGGTGTCGCCGATCGACGAGACCGTCGCCTCGCACATGGTCGAATCCGATGCCGGCATCGTCGATGCCGCGGTCAAGCATGCGCATCGCGCCTATGTGGCGAACCAGGAAGCCACGACCGCGAAGCGCGTCGAGTGGCTCATGGCCGCGGCCGACGCCATGGACAAGATCGAGGCCGAGCTGGTGCGCTCGCTCATTCGCGTGATCGGCAAGCCGCGGCGCGCCGCGACCTTCGAAGCCAAGCGCGCCGGCGCCTTCATCCGCGCCTGCGCGGCGCAATTGCCGCATCTCAACGGCGAGGTGCTGCCGCTCGACGTTGCCGCCACCGGCGCCGGCCGCTTCGGCTTCACCACGCGCATTCCCTACGGCGTGGTCGCGGCGGTCACGCCGTTCAACGGTCCGGTGAATTTGTTGATCCAGAAAGTCGCGCCCGCGATTGCGGTCGGCAATGCCGTGGTGGTGAAGCCGTCGCCGCCCGGTACTGAGGTCGCGCTGCTGATGGCGCAGGCGATGAAAAAAGCCGGACTGCCGGACGGCTTGTTCAACGTGGTGCCGGGTGGTCGCGATACCGCGAAGCTCTTGGTGGCGCATCCGCTGGTCGCCGCCGTGACGGTCACCGGCTCGACCGCCGCCGGCAACGAGCTCGCGCGCGCCGCCGGCGCCAAAAAGTTTGTCGGCGAGCTCGGCTCCAACGCCGCCAACATCGTCTGCGCCGATGCCGACCTCGCCGACGCGGCGACCCGCATTGCCGGCGCCGGATTCGAAGCCAGCGGCCAGCAATGCATCTCGGCGCAGCGCGTCATTGTCGAGCGCGCGGTGTTCGAGCCCTTCCTCGAGCAATTCGTCGCCGCCGCGAAGAAGCTGAAAGTCGGCGACCCCGAGGATGCCGCGACCGACGTCGGCCCGATGGTGTCGAGCGCGGCCGCCGACCGCGTCGAGGCGATGATCGCCGATGCGGTGCAAAAGGGCGCCAAGCTCGTGCTCAAGCCGGAGCGCCGCGGCGCCATTTTGGGGCCGGCGATCGTGGCCGAAGCGCCGCCCGAAGCGCGGCTGATGCGCGAGGAGGCATTCGGTCCCGTCGTCGTGGTGCAGCCGGTGGCGAACGTCGACGAGGCGCTTGCGCTGGCCAACTCGTCGGAGTTCGGCCTCCAAGGCGCGTGCTTCACCAAAAACCTCGACACCGCGTTCAAGGTGTCGCGCAAGCTGCGCGTCGGCTCGCTCTGGATCAACGACGCCAGCCGCTTCCGGCTCGACACCTATCCGTTCGGCGGCGTCGGCTCGTCCGGCTTCGGCCGCGAGGGCGTGCGCTACACCATGGAAGAGCTGTCGCAGTGGAAGTTTACGGGGATGCGGCTGTGACCAAAAAAGTCGGCCTGATCGGCTACGGCGGCATTGCGCACGATGCCGTCGAGGCGCTGCAAAAGGCCAAAGCGGATATCCAATTGGTCGGCGCACTGTGCGAGCCTGGATGCACCGCGCAAGCGCGCGCGGCGTTGCCGGGAATCGAGATCGTCGAGTCGCTGAACGATCTGTTGGCGCTAGGACCCGACGTGGTCGCCGAACTCGCCAGCCAGAACGCGCTCGCCCTGTTCGGCCCCGACATTCTGACGCGCGGCGTCGATCTGCTGGTCATCTCGATCGGCGGGCTGGCCGAGCCGAAGCTCTTGGCAAGCCTCAAGGCGGCCGCGCAGCGCGGCAAGAGCCGCATCCTGCTGCCGGCCGGCGCCATCGGCGGCGTCGATGCCATTGCGGCGATGCGGCTCGGCGGCCTGCATGCGGTGCGCTACCGCTCGCGCAAGCCGCCGGCGGCGTGGCGCGGTACGCCGGCCGAAAAAGTCGCCGACCTCGACAAACTCACCTCGGCCACCGTGCTCTATCGCGGCACCGCCGGCGAAGCGGCCTTGCTCTATCCGCAAAATGCCAACGTCGCCGCCACGCTTGGGCTCGCCGGCCTCGGTCTCGACGCGACACAAGTCGAGCTCGTCGCCGATCCCGCGGCGCCCGGCAACGTGCATGAGATCGAGGTCGAAGGCTCAGCCGGCCGCTTCGCCATCCAGCTGCAAGGCAAGCCGTCGCGCACCAATCCAAAAACCTCGGCGCTTGCCGCGCTCAGCGTGGCCCGCGCGCTGATCAACCTGGAAGCCAGCATCGTCATATGAGCACGACCGCGCAACAACGCGCCAGCAACCTGTTCGTCGGCAGCCCGATCGAACGCCTGGAAGATTTGCGCTTCCTCACTGGCCGCGGCCAATACATCGACGACCTCGCCGCCGAAGGCATGCTGCATGCGGCGATCCTGCGCAGCTCGGTGGCGCACGGCCGCATCCGCAGCATCGACACCAGTGCGGCGCTGGCGCGCCCCGGCGTGCACGCCGTCATCACCGCCGCCGATATCGGTAAGGTGCCGACCATTCCGCTGCGCCACGATCCGACGCCGGCGATCCGGCGCTTCGAGCAGCCGGTCATCGCCGACGGCAAGGTGCGCTATGTCGGCGAGCCGATCGCGGTGGTGCTCGCCGACAGTGCCGCGCTCGCCGAGGACGCCCTCGAAGCTCTCGCGGTTGATATCGAGCCGCTGACCGCCGTAGCGGAGCGCGACATCGCCCGCAAGGACGAGATCATCCTGTTCGAGACCGTCGGCACCAACGTGCCCGACACCATCGCCGCCGTGCGGGGTGACGCCGACGACTCGGTGTTCGACAACGCCCCGTATCGCCGCCGTGAACATTTTTCCGTGCAGCGCCACGCCGCCGTGCCCATGGAGCCGCGCGGCCTGCTGGCCGAATGGGACCCGCAGAACGAGCGCATCACCGTAAGCGGCGTCTGCAAGGTGCCGTTCACCAACCGGCGCGCACTGGCCCAGATGATGGACCTGCCCGAACCGTCCGTGCGCATGGTCGAATACGATGTCGGCGGCGGTTTTGGCGCCCGCGGCGAGTTCTATCCCGAGGATTTTTTGATCCCGTTCGCCGCGCGGCTCACCGGCCGGCCGATCAAATGGACCGAAGACCGCCGCGAAAACCTCACCGCGCTCAATCACGCGCGCGACATGGAATGCGACCTGGAGATCGCATGCGAGCGCGACGGCACCTTGATCGCGCTGCGCGCCCAAGCCTTCACCGACATCGGCGCCTATGTGCGCACCAACGGCGCCACCGCAGCCCGCAATATCTCGCAGGTGCTGCCGGGGCCGTATCGCATTCCGCATGTGCGCATCGACGTCTCGCTGGTCATCACCAACAAGACGCCGGTCGGTACCTATCGCGGCCCCGGCCGCTTCGAATCCGATTTCTGCCGCGAGCGGCTGTTCGACATGGCGGCCGCCGATCTCGGCATCGATCGCGTCGAATTCCGCCGCCGCAATCTGATCCGCGAAGCCGACATGCCGTACGCGCTGCCAACCGTGCTGGAGCTCGACATCGAGAGCGAATGCGACAGCGGCGATTATCAGATCACGCTCGACCGCTGTCTTGCCGAGATCAAGTGGGCCGAGCGCGCAAAACTCAACGGCAAGCGGATCGACGGCCGCCATCAGGGCATTGCGGTCGGCTGTTATCTCGAAGGCGGCGGCACGGGGCCGCGGGAAAACGTGCGGCTTGTCGTCGAAGCCGACGGCTCGATCTCGCTTTATGTCGGTTCGTCGTCGGTCGGCCAGGGCGTCGAAACCGTGTTCGCGCAGATTGCCGCCGATGCGCTGGAAGTGCCGATGGCGCGCATCAATCGGGTGCTGCACGGCTCGACCGATTACGTCACCCAGGGTTTTGGCTCGTTCTCGTCGCGCTCCATCGTCATGGGCGGCAACGCCATCATGGACGCGGCGCAAAAGCTGCGCACGCTGATCCGCGCGGCCGCTGCCAAGAAGCTGAACTGCGGCGCCAACGATATCGTGTTCGACCGCGGCATGGCGGTCGGCCCGGCGCCGGCGCGTGCCGCGATCGAGCTTAAAGAATTTGCCGGGCTCTCGGCCGACGGCACCTTCGCCAGCGACAAGCGCACCTATTCGTACGGCGCGCACGCGGCCTATGTGGCGGTTGACGCGAAGACCGGGCATGTCGAGCTGATCGACTATGTGGCCGTGGAAGATGTCGGCCGTATCGTCAATCCGCTGACCCTGCACGGCCAGTGCATCGGCGCGGTGGTGCAAGGTCTCGGCGGCACGTTTCTCGAGCACTTCGTCTACGACGAAAACGGCCAGTTGTTGACCGGCTCGTTCGCCGATTATCTGATGCCGACCGCGAGCGATTTTCCGCAGATCCGCGCCATCGCACTCGAGGACAAGCCGTCGCCGCTCAATCCGATGGGCGCCAAGGGCGCCGGCGAGGGCGGCATCATCCCGGTCGGCGGCGTCGTCGCCAATGCGGTCGCGGCGGCGCTCGGTTCGTTCGGCGTGCAGCCGCGCGAACTGCCGCTGTCGCCGCCGCTTCTGTGGCAGATGATTCAAGCAGCGCGCGCGGCCGATGCGACGAGCGCGTCGCGTTGACCGCTGTGTGAACGCGATGCTAGGAAAAATCACCTCCGCCACGCCTTTTCCTGCGGCTCGAAGGGACCGTCCAAATCCATGAAACTGCCGCCCTTCGATTACGCCTGTCCCACCAGCATTGCCGAGGCGGTCGCGCTGCTCGCTTCCCATGACGGCGACGCCAAGCCGCTCGCCGGCGGCCAGAGCCTGGTGCCGATGCTGGCGTTCCGCGTCGCGTCGCCGACGCTCCTGGTCGATTTGCGCAAGGTTGGCGAGCTGCGCCAGATCAAAATCACCAACGCGGGCGTCGCGCTCGGCGCCATGGTGCGCTGGCGCGAGATTTTGGACGACGCCCGGCTTCGCACCGCGCATCCGCTTTTGCGCGCCGCCGTCGCGCATGTCGCGCATTATCAGATCCGCAACCGCGGCACCGTCGGCGGCAGCATGGCGCATGCCGATCCGGCCGCCGAAATGCCCGGCATCGCGGTGGCCTGCGAGGCCAAGATCACCGCGGTCGGCAAGGCCGGCGCGCGCATTATCGACGCGGCCGATTTTTTTCAGGGACCGCTGATGACGGCGCTGCAAGCCGACGAGATCATCACCGAGATTCTCCTGCCGCTGTGGCCGGCCAAGCGCCGGTTCGGTTTCCAGGAATTCGCCCGCCGCCGCGGCGATTTCGCCATGGCGGCCGCGGCCGTGTTCTACGATGACGATGGCGGCAAGGCGCGCAACGCCCATGTCGGCGCCATCGGCGTCGCCGACACGCCACTGCGCCTGAAAGCCGCCGAAGACGCCATCAATGGCAACGCTATCGACGAAGGCCTTATTGCCAAAGCCGAAGCAGCGGCTTCGGCCTCGGTCGATCCGGCCGACGACATCCACGCCAGCGGCGCTTATCGCAAGGCGCTGATCGGCGTCATGGTCGAGCGCGCTTTGCGCGATGCGGCCGGGCTGAAGTCTCCAGCGTGAAAGCCAATGCCCATCAAATTTGAAGTCAACGGCAAGCCCGTCGAGGTCGAAGTCGAGCCCCGCCTGACCTTGGCCGACTGCCTGCGCCACACGCTGCGGCTGACCGGCACTCATGTGGGCTGCGAGCACGGGGTCTGCGGCGCCTGCACGGTGCTGGTCGATGGCGCCGCAGTCCGCTCCTGTCTGATGCTCGCGGTGCAGGCCGAAGGCGCCAAGGTCGTCACTGTCGAGGGCTTGTCGCGGGACGAAGGGCTGACGCCCCTGCAGGCTTCATTTCGCAAACATCACGCGCTGCAATGCGGGTTCTGCACGCCCGGCATGATCACCACGGCGCATGCGCTGCTGAGCGAGGAGCCCAATTGCGACGCCGATCGGGTGCGCGAAGTTCTGTCCGGCAATCTGTGCCGCTGCACCGGTTATATCTCGATCGTCGAAGCGGTGCTTGACGCGCGCACCGCCTACCAGCGCGGCGGCGGTGGCGGCGGGAAGGTCGCATGAGGACGGTCAATTCGTTCGTCGGCCAGCCGATCGAACGCCTCGAAGACCTGCGTCTGGTTCGCGGCCGCGGTCAGTTCGTCGACGATCTCGCCCGCAAAGATGTGCTGTACGCCGCCATTCTGCGCAGCTCGGTCGGTCATGGCCGTATTCGCGCGATCGACACATCGCGCGCCAAGGCAGTACCGGGCGTGCATGCGGTGATCACGGCGAAAGATCTGGGCGAAAAAATCCCGGTCGTGCCGATGCGGCTGCAGCCGCTGCCGGATTTCGAGCCGTTTGCGCAGCCTGTTATGGCGCGCGACAAGGTCCGCTACGTTGGCGAGGCTTTAGCCATGGTGCTCGCCGACAGTCCCGGTATCGCCGAGGACGCGGTCGGCGCCATTGAGGTCGACATCGAGCCGCTGCCGGCAGTCGCCAATTGGCAAAGTGCGCGCGACAAGCACGCGCTGCTGTTCGAGGACAAAGGCAGCAACGTCTCGATGGTGTTTCGCGCGGTGCGGGGCGACGCCGCGGCGGCGTTCAAGGACGCGCCCTATACGCGGCGCGAGCGCCTTTCCACGCAGCGCCACACCGCGCTGCCCATGGAGCCGCGCGGCGTGCTCGCCGAATGGGATGCGGCACGCGGCCGGCTCACGGTTTCGGGCGCCGCCAAGGTGCTGTTCGCCAATCGCCGCATTCTCGCCAAGCAGATGGGGCTCGCGGAAGACGCCATCGACATGGTCGAGTACGACGTCGGCGGCGGTTTTGGCGCGCGCGGCGAATTCTACCCGGAAGATTTTTTGATCCCGTTCGCGGCGCGTCACTGCGGCCGGCCGGTGAAGTGGACCGAGGACCGCCGCGAGCATCTGATGACCATCAACCACGCGCGCGAAGCGGCCTGCGAGGTCGAGATTGCCTGCCGCCGCGACGGCACGATTTTGGGTCTGCGCGGCCATGCCTTCGTCGACATGGGCGCCTACATGCGCACCAACGGCGCGGTCGGCGCCCGCAATATCGCGCAGTTCATGTCGGGGCCGTACCGCATTCCCAACATCGACATCGACACGTCGCTCTTGCTCACCAACAAGACACCCGTCGGCACCTATCGCGGACCCGGCCGCTTCGAGACCGATTTCTTCCGCGAGCGCCTGTTCGACATGGTGGCGCGCGACCTCGGCATCGACCAGGTCGAATTCCGCCGCCGCAATCTGGTGCGCGAAACCGAGATGCCATACGCGATGGCCACCATCGCCCCGTACGAGAGCAAGGACGAGCTCGACAGCGGCGATTATCAGGTCACGCTCGACCGTTGCCTCGCCGAATTCGGCTGGGCCGACAAAGCGAAATTGAAAGGCCGCTGCATCGACGGCCGCTACCAGGGCGTCGCGGTCGTCTGCTTCATCGAAGGCGGCGCCGCCGGGCCGAAGGAAAGCGCGCGGCTGGTTCTGGAATCCGACGGCTCCGTCACGGTCTATATGGGCTCGTCCGGCGTCGGCCAGGGGCTCGAGACGGCGTTTGCGCAGATCGCCGCCGATGCCATGGAAGTGCCGATGGAGCGCATCAATCGGGTGCTGCACGGCTCGACGGCTTATGTCAGCGACGGCTACGGCGCCTATCATTCGCGCTCCATCGTGATGGGCGGCTCGGCGCTGTTGGACGCCGCCAACAAGCTGCGCGAGCTGATGCGCGCCGAAGCGGCGCGGCGGCTCAATTGCGGCGCCGACCAGGTGGTGCTCGCCGACGAGCGCGCCAAAGCGCCCGACGGCAAGTCCATCTCATGGTCCGAGCTTGCGAATGAGCCGCTGTCGGCCGAGGGCGCCTTCCACAATCACAAGCACACCTGGGCGTACGGCGCGCACGCCGCTCACGTCGCAGTCGACGCCAAGACCGGCCACGTCGCGCTGGTCGATTACGTCGCGGTGGAGAATTGTGGGCGGATGATCAATCCGCTGACGCTCAAGGGCCAGCTGGTCGGCGCGGCGGTGCAGGGGCTCGGCGGCGCGTTTTTGGAACACCTCGTTTATGACGACAACGGCCAGCTGCTCACCGGATCGCTGGCCGATTATCTGGTGCCGACCGCGAGCGATTTTCCCAATATCCGCGGCTTTATGATGGAGTCGCATCCGTCGCCGATCAATCCGCTCGGCGCCAAGGGCGCCGGCGAGGGCGGCATCATCTCGGTCGGCGGCGTCGTCGCCAATGCGGTCGCCGATGCGCTGAGCGCGTTCGGCGTCGAGCCGCGCGATTTGCCGCTGACGCCGAGCGCGGTCTGGCAGCTCGTGCAGAACGCGCGCAAAGCCGCCGAGTAAACGCTCGTATCCTCAAAAGTGCGCCGGCTCGAACAGACTAGGCGCTTCGGGCAACACGGCCAGCCGTGCGCGGAAACAGGCCGCATGGCAGCGCCACACCTGCCATTTGCCGTCCACTGTCGCGACTCTGACGCTGCACGGATCGGGCGGCTGGTCGCCGATGTCGTTGCCGCAGAAGCAACACGGTCCGAACTTGATCTCTGGCATGGCAGGTATCCGCTGGGTTGCGTTCGTTGACGGGCTATCGGTTACGAGAATAGATTCTGCCGCAAAGCCGTCCAGCGCACAGGAGTATAGAACATGAGCGTCGCCCGTCATCCGCGTCCAAAAGAACTCGAGGGCGTTCCGGTCGAAGAGATCATGAAAAGGTATGTCGGCCGCTTCAAGGAGAAGAAGCCGGACTGGGCTGCGTTCGAGGACGCCAAGATCGAAGGTTTCAAGCGCGCGCAGCACCGCTTCATCGGCGCCGGCGGTTCCGGCAAGCACGGCGATCCGACCGTGATCCCGGCCGGCAATTTCACGCTGTCGATCATGTACGTCGAGCCCGGCCAGGGCAACGCGGCGCATACCCACGAAGTCGAGGAGTGCTTCTTCGTGCTGCAAGGCTTTCTCGACGTGTTCGTCGAGGACGAAAGCGGCCACCGCATTACGACGCGGCTCGGACCCTGGGAGTGCATCTCCTGTCCGGCCGGAGTCATTCACGGCTATCAGAACGACTCGCTCGGACCGGTCTACTTTCAGGTCATGCTCGGCCGCGGCAAGCCGGAGGCCATGGGCTACGCCGACGACGAGCTTTACAAGCGCCGCGAGGCGCACCTGAAGGCGGTGTAGCGCCGCGGTTCTGATTTTCACTCACTTACATTTCCTCACCCTGAGGTGCTCGGCGCGTAACGCCGAGCCTCGAAGGGCGAGGCCACAGCGCATCGGCCTGCATCCTTCGAGGCGCGCCTTTGGCGCGCGCCTCAGGATGAGGTGAACATTTACCCGTAGGTCGGCGCGAACAGTTTTTCGAGCGGGATTTTTTCCGGAATCAGTCCCTGATCGACCATGTAGGTGACCAGCGCTTCGAGCGTCACGCGGTTCGGCTCGACGCCGTAAGGCCAGCAGTCGCCGCCGAACAATTGATCGATCTCTTCGACGTCGTCTGGCAGCCACGGCAGCATGTAACGCAACGTGCCGGAGAAGTGCATTTTCTCCCGCGCCACGTCCTTGGCCTTGCAGAACGCGTTGTAGAGGCTCGTCGCCACGAATGGGTTCTTCTCATACACGTCGTTGCGGATGACGACGAGGTGCATGACCGGAAAGATTTTCGTGCGCTGGTAATAGTCCTTCTCGCGCGCGCGATAGTCCGGAAACAGCCGCACCACGTCGGGATGGCGCTTGAGCGCGCGCGGCAGGTTCGAGCCGATGATGGCCTGGATGTCGCCGGCCTCGAGGAGATCGCTCAGCGACTTGCCGCTGTCGTTGGGCTTGATGTTGACGGGCTTGAGCATCGGCATGACCGATGGACTGCCGTAGCCGCCGGGCTCGTTGACCGCGCCCTGAACCCATTCGATCTTGGCAAGATCGACGCCGAGGTCGTGCTGCATCAGGCCGCGGATGAACAAAGCCGCGGTCTGGGTGTAGAGCGGCACGCCGATGCGCTTGCCTTCCAGGTCCTTGGCCGATTTGACGAACTTGCGGTTGACCACAATGAAGCCGTGGCGGAACACCCGCGACGGAAACACCGGCAGCGCCACGAACGGCAGCTTCTTGGCGGCGAAACGGCTGACATATTCGGAGCTCGACATCTCGCAGGCGTCGAACTCCAGCCGGTTGGACATGCGGTCGAAAATCTCGCGCGGATTGTCCATCACCAGGAAATTGAGATCGATGCCCTCAGGCTTAACGTCGCCGGTGTAGAGGGCGACCATGCGGTCGTAGAGGCCGCAGGCGAACGTGATCGGCAGGTCGGGCATGGACTATCACCGTGAGGCAGGAAGAGGTGGGAGCTGCGCACCTATCACACCGATCAGCCGCCGGGAAGGAGTCGCCCGGCCAGGCTCGTCAGGGCTTTTGCAGCGGCTCAATCTCCAGGTTCAGGTAGCTATCGATGCCCGCGCGCTGGCCCGGATAGAGCACCGCGGTGGAGGTCTTTTCTTCGATGATGGCCGGGCCGTCGATGCCGGCGCCGGCCGGCAGCGCCGCGCGGCGGAAGACGGGCACTTCGATCGCATCGGTCGGGCCGAAAAAGACCGTCCGCCCCTCGGCCGGCGCCGGTAATCGTGGGTTCGCCGAAATCGGCGCCGCATGGACCTTTGGCTTCGGGATTTTGCCGACGGCGGTGACCTGAAAGTTGACGATCTCGACCGCCTCGGACGCCGCCATGTGACCGTAGCGCCGCCGGTGCGCCTCGTGGAAGCGTTCGGCGAGCGCCGCGATGTCGGCTGAGCGGCGCAATGCGCCGACCGGCACGCTCACCTCATACGATTGGCCGCGATAGCGCATGCCGGCGCTGCGCAAGGTTGCCACCTGCTCGCGCGCAAACTTTTCCGTCAGCAGCTCGCCGATCGCGCTTTCCTCCATGACGGCAAAAATCTTGTCCAGCTCCGCCGCATCGGCGGCGTCGAGCCGCGTCATGCGGGTGACGCTGCGGCTTTGCTGCACGTCGCTGACCAGCATGCCGAAGGCGGAAAACGTGCCGGGATCGCGCGGCACCAGGATGCGGCCGATGCCGAGTTCGCCGATGATGCGGCCGGCGATGGTCGGGCCCATACCGCCGAACGCGACGAGGGTGAACTCGCGCGGATCGTAGCCGCGCTCGATGGTGATGGTGCGCATCGCCATAGTGACGTTGGCGGCGAGCACAGTGAGGATGCCCCAGGCCGCCTCGGTCAGCGAAAGTCCGAGCGGCCTGGCGACGCGGGCCACGGCTTCCTCCGCCTTGGCGCGCGCGATCGGCATGGCGCCTTCGAGAAGCGCCGCGGGATTGAGATGGCCGAGCACCACCAGCGCATCGGTCAGCGTTGGCGCCGTGCCGCCGCGGCCGTAGCAGGCCGGCCCGGGGTCGGCGCCGGCGCTTTGCGGGCCGACTTTCAGCACGCCAAGATCGACCGCGGCAATGCTGCCGCCACCGGCGCCAATGGTTTCGATGTCCACCGTATGGGTGCGCAGCGGATGCCGCGCGACCGCGAATTCCGATCTAAACAACGGCCGGCCCGGCAGCACGGCCATGTCGGACGACGTGCCGCCGGTGTCGAAGGTGATGATGTTCTCGACGCCCTTGATGTCGCCGAGATAGCGGCTACCCATGACGCCGGCGACCGGGCCGGACATCACCGTTTCGATCGGCGTGCGTTCGAGCATGCGCGCGCTCGCCGCGCCGCCGTCCGACTTCATCATCAGGGCGCGCGCCCGCGGAAAACGCACCAGCGTCTGCCGCTCTATGTCGTGCAAGTAGCGCGCGACCGGCGGGCCGATATAGGCGTTGGCCACAGTCGAGGCGGTGCGCTCGTATTCGCGCCATTCCGGATTGACCTCGTGCGACAGCGAAACGTAGAGCTGCGGCGCGATTTCGCGAATGATTTCTGCCGCGCGCCGCTCGTGCGCCGGATTGGCATAGGCAAACAAAAAGCAGACGGCGACGGTTTCGACCTTCTGGGTCACGAGCCGTCGGGCGGCTTCGGCGACTTCATTTTCGTCGAGCGATTGGATCGTTTTGCCGGTTTGGTCGAGTCGTTCGCTCACCTCATGGATACGATCGCGGGTCAGCAGCATTTTTGGCGCCGGCGCGAAAATGTTGAACACCTCCTCACCGCGCCATTGCCGGCCGATCTCATAGACGTCGCGAAAGCCGCGCGTGGTGATGAGGCCGACGCGCGCGCCCTTGCCTTCGAGCAGCGTGTTGAGCGCCGCGGTAGAGCCATGCAGGATCAGCGCCACCGAATCGGGGCCGAAGTCTGCGGCGAGATCGGCGGTGATGCGCTCCATCACCATGGCAGGCCGCGCCGGATCGGACACGTACTTACGCACGGCGGCGAGTGCGCCGGTGTCTTCGTCGAACGCGGTCACGTCGGTGAACGTGCCGCCCACGTCGATCCCAACCCGCAGCTTCATGAAGCGGCCTTCGCGCCGCGCAGCCGCGCAGTCGCTTCGGGATCGATGCTGAGATCGTCGTTGACCGCGACACCGTAGGCGTCGCGCGCCGCTTGGCGCGAGACATAGCCGCAGGCAACGTCGCGCTGCACCCGTTCGGCCGGCCGCTGGCGCGGATCGCCCCAGCCGCCGCCGCCGGCAAATTGCAAGGTCAGCACGTCATCCTTCTTGAGCCGCAGCCCGGCGACTTTCGAGGTCAGCGGCCGGGCCGCCGCATCGTCGGAATTGACGGAGGCGGCCGAAGGCAGCGCCGGCTTCGCCCCAAAAATTCCCGGCGAGGAAAATTTGAAGCGGTCGGTGCGCAGATTGATGACCGCTTCGTCGGCGAGAATGCGCCATTGCCGGCGCACGCCTAGCCCGCCGCGAAACGTTCCAGGGCCGCCGGAATCCTGCGCCAGCTCGTAGCGCTCCACCCGCACCGGAAACTCGGTCTCGACCGCTTCGACCGGCGTGTTCATGACGTTAACGACGAGCTCATCCATGGCGCTGACGCCGTCGCTGTTCGGCCGCGCGCCGGTGCCGCCGCTCAAAATCTCGTATTGCGAATACCAGCGGCCGGTCTGCGGATGGCGGCCGGCGCTGGAGATCGACCCGCCGGCAGCGCTGCCCGGCGCCGGCACGCGGCCCGGCACGGCGCGCGCCAGCGCGCGAATGGCGACCGAGGTCGTGACCTGGCTCGGCCGCACGTACATGTTGACCGGCGCCGGAAAGCGCGGATTGAGCAGCGAGCCTTCCGGTGGATACGACACCTGCACCGGCCGCGACAGGCCGTCGTTCACCGGCAGGCGCGGAATGAACACCATCTTGACCAGGCACTGAATGAAGTTGCGCGACACGCATGGCCGTAGATTGATCGGCCCGCGCGCCTGGGCGTCGCTGTCGAGAATAAAGTGCAGCGTGTCGCCCTTGACCTCGAGCGTGGCGGAGATGCGGTGCGGCTTGTCGAGATCGATGCCGTCGTCGTCCAGGTAATCGGTCTCCGGTCCGTAGCGGCCTTCGGGCAGCTTGGCGATTTCCTGGCGCAACTCGCGCTCGCAAATGTCCATCCAAGCCTGCCAGCAGGCCAAAACCTTGTCGGTGCCGTATTTGCCGAACAGCTCGCCGAAGCGGGTCAGGCCGTAGGTGTTGGTGTTGATCTGCGCGCTGATATCGCCCCAGGTCACTTCCGGCGTGCGCGTATTGGCGCAGATCACGGTTTCGATTTCGCGGATGAGCGCGCCACGCCGCAGAATCCGCATCGGCGGGATCAAGAGCCCTTCCTGAAATATGTCGGTGGCGTCGCCCGCATTGGTGCCCGGCACCTTGCCGCCGAGATCGGGCTTGTGCGCGGTATTGCCGATATAGCCGACCAGCCGTTCGCCGACGAACAGCGGCGTGACGATGGTGATGTCGGTCGAATGGTTTTGACACGCCTCGTACGGGTGATTGACGATGAAGGCGTCGCCGGGCGCGGCGTCGGGAAAGCGGCGCCGGATCTCGTTCACCTGTGCGGCCACCGGTCCGATATGCAGCGGCTGCGGAATGCCCTGCGCCACCATGCGGCCCTGCGCGTCGAAGATCGCGAAGGTGAAATCCTGACTCTCCTTGATGATGGTGGAGTAGCCGGTGCGCAGCATGTTGAGCGTCAATTCGCGCGCAATCTGCAACGTCGACTGGTAGATGACTTCGAGATCGATGGGATTCATGTTTGTCGCGTGCATGGACTATAGTGCGTCTTCCTCGGCATAGCGGGAAGCACCATAAAGGCAAACATCATGGCGGTGAACGAGCGATTCGATTTTTCCGGGCGCAGCGTGCTCATCACCGGCGGCGGCAAGGGCATCGGCAAGGTCTATGTCGAGGAGTTCGCCAAGGCCGGCGCCCGCGTCGCCGCCGCCGATATCGACGTGGAGGCGGCCAAAGGCGTAGCGGCGTCGCTCACCAAAGCGGGGCTCCAGGCGATCGCGCTCGGGGTCGACATCGCCGACGAAGCTTCGACCAAGGCCATGGCGGCGACCGTGCTCGAGCGGTTCGGCTCGATCGACGTGCTCGTCAACAACGCCTCGCTGATGAGCGCGCTGCCGCGCCGCTCTTGGCTGGAAATCCCGGTCGAGGAATGGGACCGCGTCATGGCGGTGAACCTGCGCGGCATGTTGCTGGCCTGTCGCGCGGCATTCCCGGCCATGAAGGCGCAGGGCCGCGGCAAGATCGTCAACATCTCCTCGTCGCGGGTCTGGGAAGGCACGCCGAACCGCCTGCACTACACCACGTCGAAAGCCGGCGTGATCGGCTTCACCCGCGCGCTGGCCCGCGAGGTCGCCGAGTTCGGCATCACGGTCAACGCGCTCACCCCCGGTCTGACCCAGAGCGAGACCCAGGTCGCTAGTTCGTCCGGCAATTATCTCGCCACCCGCATCGCCGGCCGCGCCATCGAGCGCGTGCAGGTCCCGGCCGATCTCGTCGGTGCGGTCATGTTCTTATCGTCGCCGGCCAGCGATTTCATGACCGGGCAGACGCTCAACGTCGACGGCGGCAAGTCGATGCATTGATCTGCCGTCATCGTTCAACCTTGCTGCGGAGTTAAGTCGACTGCCGAAATTCCTGACTCGTCATGCCCGGCCTCGTGCCGGGCATCCACGTCTTAGAATCTCAGCGGCCCAAAGACGTGGATGGCCGGGACGAGCCCGGCCATGACGAAGGAAGAAGCAATGGCCGATGTTACTTCAGCCGTTTCGCCGCCTCCTGCACCATCGAGAGATCGGCGTATTGCTTGACGTCGATGCTCGCCTTCGTGAAGCCGAGTTCATGTGTGGCGTCGACGTTCTTCTGCAGCGCGTCGAGGTTCGGCAGCATATTGGGATCGTGATAGACGTCGCGCTTGGTGTACACCCAGTCGAAGATTTGCGGCGGCCGCTTCACCAAATCGCCTAGGATCTGCATGCCCGCCTGATGATTGGCGGGGTCCTCGTACCAGCGCACGATGCGCAGCGAATCCTCCAGGAAATCGACCACGGCGGCGCGATTTTTGTCGAGGAACGGCTTGCGTGCCTGCCACGTCACAAAGTCGGAGACACCGAGCGCGTCGCGCGCCACGAACAGGTCGCGGCCGATGCTGCGCAGCGCAGGATCGTATGAGAACGGCAGCACCGCCGGGATCAGGTCGACCTTCTTCTCCGCCAGCATGGCGCGCATGGCCGGGAACGGCGCCTCGATCACGGTGTAGTCGCGTTTCGGCTCGAGCCCGTGCTTATGCAGCATCGCCTTCATGGCGACGTCGACCGCGCTGCCCTCGGCGTTGGTGGCCAAAACTTTGCCCTTGAGATCCTCGATCTTCTGGATCGGGCCGTCCTTGAGCACCATGTATTCCTGCGAGTAATACCCGGTAACGCCGTCCTGAAATTCGTCGGCGACGATGCGCAGGTCGCTCAGCCCGGCATTTTGCACGGCGATGCCAAGGGTCGAAAAAGCAAGATTGGCGATATCGACTTCGTTGGTGGCGAGCGCCGTGACCATCGGCGGCGTGCCGACATAGTGCACGGGCTCCATGACGTAGGATTGGCCGAAATGCTTGGCGAGGTCCTTCTTCTGCAGCCAGATCGAGAACCAGTTTCCGGGCGCCACCCAGCCGGTGCGGATTTTCAATGGATCGGCGTTGGCCGCGCCTGTCGCGGCGAGCAGCAGAACAAAAAGCGCCGCGGATGCAATTCGCATGGGCCGCATCGTTCCCTCCAAATGTTGGCCGTGCAGCACGAATGGGTTAGTGCCGCCACGACGGAATTTATGAACAAGGCGATGCTACGGCACAGGGAGCGCGTGCCGCAATCGTCCTCGTCGTCACAGGCGGCAGGCTTTGCCTGCGGCTATTTGAGCCGCTTCGCCGCCTCTTCGACCATGCTGAGATCGGAATACTGCTTCACGTCGAAGCTCGCTTTGGCGTAGCCGAGTTCCGCCGTCATGTCGACGTTGCTCTGCAAAGCGGCGAGGTCCGGCAGCATGTTCGGATCGTGAAAGGCGTCGGTCTTGGTGAACACCCAGCCCATGCGCTCCGGCGGGGCCTTGACGAGGCGGCCGGCGATTTGCGCCACTTCGGCGTTGTTCTGCGGGTCGGCGAACCAGTGCTGGATGCGCAACGTGTCTTCCAGCCAGTCGACCAGCGCGGCGCGATGCGCGGCAATGAACGGCGTGCGCGCCTGGAAGCTGACGAACTCGGATTTGCCGATGGCGTCCTTGGCGGTGAACAGGGTCGTGCCGATCTGCTGCATCTCGGGATCGAGCGCGAACGGCAGGATGCCCGGTATCAGATCGACCTTATGCTCCTTGAGCATCGCCTTCATGGCCGGGAACGGCGCCTCGATGACGGTGTAGTCGCGCTTGTTCTCGAGGCCATGCTTATGCAGCATCGCCTTCATGGCGATATCGACTGCGGCGCCCTCCGCATTGGTGGCCAAGATCTTGCCCTTGAGATCCTCAACCCGTTTGATCGGGCCGTCCTTGAGCACGGTGTAGCGGATCGTCCAGTAGCCCTCGACGCCGTCTTGAAAGTCGTCGGCGATGACGCGGATGTCGTCGAGACCGGCATTCTTGATCGCGATCGGCAGGGTCGAAAAGGCAAGGTCGCCGATCTCCACCTCGTTGTTGGCGACTGCCGTCACCATCGGCGGCGTGCCGGCAAAGTGCACCGGCTCGAACACGTAGGATTGGCCGAAGTGCCGGGCCAAATCCTTCTTGTCGAGCCACATCGAAACCCAATTGGCGACCGGCGCGACCCAGGCGACGCGGATTTTGATCGGCTCCGCCTGCGCGCCACCGACGCCGAGCGCCAGCAGAGCGCCGCTCAACAGCGCGATTTTTGCACGCATAATTTCCCTCCCTGGATGGCTATATCCCGTGCCGTTAAAGGCGCGCGTCTTTTGAGGATTGTGGCCGCAAACGCTGACGCGAGGCAAGCGCCGTTCGGGACCAATCGATCACATAGGTGAATGCCGTCAGGCCCCGCTCGGCTCCGCCGCCTCCTGATGCCAGCTGAGCAACCGGCGGCGCAGCACCGCCATGGCCCGGATGAGGAGAAAGCCGACGACGGCGATCTCGACGATGCCGGCGAATACGCCGGGGGAATTGGCAAAGCGCGAGGCGCTCATCATCGCGCCGCCGAGCCCGTAGCCGCCCATCACCATCTCGGCAATGATCTCGACGATCAGTGCGATCGGCAGCGCCACCTGCAGGCCGGTGAGGATTTGCGGCGACGCCGCCGGCAGCGCGATCTGCCACATCAGCTGCATCTTGTTCGCGCCCATGTTGCGGGCCGACCACAACAGCTCCTTCTCGACCGCGGCGATGCCGGCCAGCGTGGCGGTGACCACGGGAAAAATCGCGTCGAACACCACGATGGAGATTTTCGAAAAGTCATAGACGCCGAGCCACAGGATGATGACGGGCAGAAACGCGATTTTCGGCATCGGGAAGCCGACCGAGATGATGGGATCGAAAAACCAGCGCACCAAGCGCAGGCGCGACATCGCTGCACCGAGCAGGATGCCGAAGCAGGCTGCGATCAAAAAACCTGCCATCGCGCGATAGAGCGTGACGCCGAGGTTGCGCCACAGATCGCCGCTGACTGCGTCGGTCCTTATTTGCTCGGCGACCACGCTGAACGGCGGCAGCATGAACATCGTCACCTTGCCGCTGCGCGCGAACAGCTCCCAGAAAATCAGCAGCAGCAGGATGGAAAAAATCGCCGCGCCGCTACGGAACGCGAGATCGAGCCGGCGCGCCGCCGCCTGCGTGATGTCGGCCTCCGCGGCCGCCAACGTCGCCTGGTCTTCTAGTCGCGCCATCGCAGCAACCATTGCATGATGAGCTGATAAACGCGATCCGCGGCGAAGCCCAGAAACGCCACGGTCAGCACCACCGCGTACATACCCTCGTAGGAGCCGGTGGCGCCCAGATAGCCGATCAGATAGCCAAAGCCCTGCTGCGAGACGATCAGCTCCGAGCTGACCAAGAGGATAAAAGCGAGCGCCAGCGCGGTGCGGATGCCGTTGAGCAGCTCCGGCAGCGCGCTCGGCACCACCACGTCCCACATCATGCGCAGCCGGCTCGCGCCCATGCTGCGCGCCGACCACACCAAGACCTGCTCGCTGCCGCGTGCCCCGTTATAGGCGCCGATCGTCACCGGGATCATGCAAGCGAGAAAGATCAGCAGAATTTTCGAGCCGTCGCCGAAGCCGAGCCAGATCACCGTCACCGGAATCAGCGCCGACTTCGGCAGCGGATAGAACAGCTGCACCAGGGGATTGATGAACACGTCGAGCATCCGCCATCGCGCCATCGCCATGCCCAGCCCGCCGCCGATCAGAATGGCGATCAGCAGGCCCATGGAGCCGCGATAGAGCGACACCGCACCATTGCTGACGAGCTCGCCGTCGCGCGCCAGGTCGATCCACGCGACCGCGACCTTCGACAGCGGGGGCAGCGCTTGCGAGTCGACGATGTTTGAATCCGCGACGCCCTCCCACACCAGCGCCAGCAGAAGGAGCGGCAGGTAGCGCACGAATGCCGAGCTCACGGCGCCTTCTCCTCCTGCGCCTTGAGCGCCTCGACGCGCACCAGATTCCACAGCTCGTCGACCTTCTCGACGAACTCCTTGCTGCGGAACAGGCCGGGATTGCGGTCGCCGAATTTGGTGTCGACGATCGCCTTGATGCGGCCCGGTCGCGCCGACATGACCGCGACGCGGTCGGCGAGATAAACCGCTTCCTGCACGTCGTGGGTGACGAAGATCACGGTTTTGGGCGTGCGCTGCCAGATGCCGAGCAATTCGGTCTGCATCAGCGAGCGGGTCTGCGCATCGAGCGCACCGAACGGCTCATCCATCAGCAAGATGCTCGGATCGAACGCCAGCGTGCGGGCAATCGCGGTGCGCTGCTTCATGCCGCCGGAAAGATGCGAGGGGTAGCTGTCCTCGAAACCTTTCAGCCCGACCAGGTCGATGAAAGCCCGCGCGCGCTGCTCGCGCTCTTTGCGCGGCAGGCCCTGGCGCTCCAGGCCGTACAAAATATTGCCGCGCACGGTCTTCCAAGGAAACAGCGCAAAATGCTGAAACACGATGCCGCGGTCCGGCCCGGGCGCGGCGACCGGCTTGCCGTCGACCTGGATGCGGCCGGCTTCGGTCGGCAGGAATCCGCCGACCAGATAAAGCAGCGTCGATTTTCCGCAGCCCGACGGGCCGAGCAGCGCCAAGAATTCGCGCGGCCGCACCTCCAGCGACACGTCGGCCAACGCCAGCACCGGCCGGCCGCGCGGCGGCCGGTAGGTATGATTCACCTTGTCGATGACGATCTGGGCCGAGCCGTCCATGCCGTCCCCAAGGGCCCCGGCACGCGTCTGGCACCGGCGCCGGAGCCTAACCGGTGTGGCGGTGTAGACCAAGCGAGCCGATGCCGCGGTCCGCCCGGACAAACCGCCGGCGGAATGACGGCTTGGGCAAAAGCCGCTATATCAGAGGCGCTTCGTCGCCCGCAGGAAACCCCGATGGAACGTTCGTTCAAGAAAGAAGTCGATGCGCTGCGGCTCGGCGCCGGTGACGTGTTTCGCGGCGAAGGCATTTTGGCCGTCACCAAGGCGCTGCTGCAGTCCGGCGTCAGCTATGTCGGCGGCTATCAGGGCGCGCCGGTCTCGCATCTGCTCGACGTCATGGTGGATGCCGAGGATTTGCTGGCCGAGCTCGGCGTGCACGTCGAGACCTGCACCAACGAGGCGGCGGCTGCAGCCATGCTGGGCGCCTCGATCAATTATCCGCTGCGCGGCGCGGTGACCTGGAAGTCGATCGTCGGCACCAACGTGGCGGCCGATGCGCTGTCGAACCTCGCCTCGCCCGGCGTCATCGGCGGCGCGCTGATCGTGCTCGGCGAAGATTACGGCGAGGGCGCCAGCGTCATCCAGGAGCGCTCCTACGCGTACGCGATGAAATCATCGATCTGGCTCATGGACCCACGGCCCGATCTGTCGACCATCGTCCACATGGTCGAGCAGGGTTTTGAGCTCTCCGAGGCGAGCCATGCGCCGGTCATGATCGATCTGCGCGTGCGCGCCTGCCATATGACCGGCGAATTCGTCGCCAAGGACAACAGGCCCGGCGTTTACAGCGGCCGGCATCGGCTCGAAGGGCCGGCGCGCTTCAACTACGCCCGGCTGTCGCATCCGCCGGTGACCTTCACGCAGGAGCGGCTCAAGGTCGAGGAGCGGTTGCCGGCGGCGCAACAATTCATTCGCGAACGCGCGCTCAACGAGACGATACCGGGAGACTGCGCCGAGGTCGGCGTCATCGTGCTCGGCGGCTTGACCAATACTCTGCTGCGCGCGCTGGCGCGGCTCGATCTTGCCGATCTCTATGGCGCTTCGCGTATCCCGATCTATGTGCTCAATGTCGCCTATCCGCTGGTGCCGGACGAGGTCATAGCGTTCTGCACTGGGAAACGCGCCGTCCTGGTGGTCGAGGAGGGCTCGCCCGATTACGTCGAGCAACAAATCAACGCCATCCTGCGCGGCGCCGACATTCAGACCCGCATCTTGGGCAAAGGCTGCCTGCCGCGCAGCGGCGAATATGTCTCCGAAGTGGTGCTGCGCGGCCTTGCGGCGTTTTTCAGGGAAACGCGCCCGCAAGGCATCGACGCCGACGCCATCGCGGCCCGCGTCGACGCCATCGTGGCGCACAAGCCTGCGGCCGCCGCCGCGCTCGGCGATATTCCGCCGCGGCCGCCGAATTTCTGCACCGGCTGTCCCGAGCGGCCGGTGTTCGCCGCAATCAAGCTGGCGCAGCGCGAGCTCGGCCCGACCCATATCAGCGCCGACATCGGCTGCCACTCGTTCGCGACCTTTGCGCCGTTCTCGCTCGGCAATTCGATCCTTGGCTACGGCATGTCGCTCGCCAGCGCCGCCGCGGTCGGACCCAACATGGCCAAGCGCCCGATCGCGGTGATGGGCGACGGCGGCTTTTGGCACAACGGCCTCATTACCGGCGTCGCCTCCTCGACGTTCAACAACGCCGACGGCGTGCTGATCGTGATGCAGAACGGTTACGCCTCGGCGACCGGTCAGCAATATCTGCCGTCGAGCGCGTCGCAGCGCAGCGGCACGCGGTCCGGCGTCAGCATCGAAAAGGCCGTGCGCGCGCTCGGCGTCAAATGGCTGCGCACGGTGCGCACCTACAGCGTCACCAAGATGGTCGCGACCCTGAAGGAAGCGATGCGCACGGCCGAACGCGGCCTGAAAGTCATCATCGCCGACGGCGAATGCATGCTGGCGCGCCAGCGCCGGCTGCGCGTCGAGACTGCCGAGAAGCTCAAGCGCGGCGAGCGCGTGGTGCGCACGCGCTACGGCGTCGACGACGAGATTTGCACCGGCGATCATTCGTGCATCCGGCTGTCCGGTTGCCCGTCACTGACGGTGAAACCTAATCCCGATCCGCTGCGCGACGATCCGGTGGCCGCGGTGGTGGAAAGCTGCGTCGGCTGCGGCCTGTGCGGTGAGGTGGCGCACGCCGCCGTGCTCTGCCCGTCGTTCTATCGCGCCGACATCGTGAGCAATCCGACGTGGTGGGACCGCGGGCTGCATCGCGTGCGCAGCGTGGTGATTGGTTGGATCGGCGGCAGTGACCAAACTGCTCGATCCTTCGATGAGCAAACCAGCCGTGAGGTCCGAACCCCCTCACCCCAACCCGCTCCGCTCCGGGGAGAGGGAGCGCGCAGTGGCGTGCCGCAAGGTCAGGCACGGCCCCTCACGATTCTGATTGCCGCGCTGGGCGGCGAGGGCGGCGGCGTGCTGACCGACTGGATTGTCGCGGCGGCGGCGAGCCAAGGCTTCCCGGTGCAGTCGACGTCGATCCCCGGCGTCGCGCAGCGTACCGGCGCGACGACCTATCACATCGAGCTTGTGCCCGAGCCGGCGTCACGCAACGAGACAGCGCGTCGACCGATTTTGGCGCTGGCGCCCGGCGTCGGCGACGTCGATGTCGTCGTTGCCAGCGAACTCATGGAAGCCGGCCGCGCCATCGTGGGCGGCTTTGTCACGTCGCAGCGCACCACCACCATCGCCTCGACCAGCCGCTCCTATCTGGTGGTCGAGAAGATGGCGATGGGCGACGGCCGCTACGATCAGGAGCGGTTGGTCAAGGCCGTGCGGGAGCACTCGCGTGAAGCGTTGCTGCTCGATCTCGAAGCGATGGCGCGGCAAAGCGGCGCCATGATCAATGCGGTGATGCTGGGCGTGATCGCCGGGACCGGCGCGCTGCCGATCCCGGCCGCGGCATTCGAGGCGGCGATCCGGGCCGACGGCAAGGCCGTAGAGGCGAACCTGCGCGGCTTCCGCGCCGGTCTTGCCGCGGCGCGCGACGGCACGCCGGCGCAGCCGCTGCCGGGCAAGCGGCCGCAATCGTTTGCTGCGCTTGATGCGCTCGCGCCTGAGATTGCGCACATGCCCGAGGCGGCCGGCGCGGTCGTGACCGAGGGGACACGCCGCTTGGCTGCTTATCAGGACTTGGCGTATGCGCGGCTTTATCTCGAACGCCTGGGGCCGAGCTGCGATGCCGACGCCAAGGCGCAGGCCGGCGGCAAACTCCTTGCTGCCACGGCCCGACACCTTGCCGTGCGCATGTCCTACGAGGACGTGATCCGGGTGGCGCAGGCCAAGATCGATCCGGCGCGTTTTTTCCGCGTCATCGATGAGATGAAGATCGCGCCGGACCAACCGTTCAGCGTCACGGAGTTTCTAAAACCCGGCGTAGAGGAACTGTGCTCCGTTCTGCCGTCGGGTTTGGCGCAACGCATTCTCGCGTTTGCGGCGCGCCGTCCCAAACTGGCGAACGCCCATTGGGCCATGGTGGTAAAGACCACCTCCGTGTTCGGCTATCTGCGATTCTATCTGCTCGCCAAGCTGCGGCCGCTGCGGCGCAGGACCTATCGCTATCACGAGGAGCAGCGCGCCATCGAAGCCTGGCTGCGCCTGATCGCCGAGGCCGCACCACTGTCCGCCGAGCTGGCGCTCGAGATCGCCGAATGCGCGCGCCTCATCAAAGGCTACGGCGACACGCACAAGCGCGGCACCGGCAATTACCGCCTGATCGAACGCGAGCTGATGCTGCCGGCGCTGGCCGGCGCCATGGCGCCGCATGACGCCGCCGAGGCGATCGCCAATGCCCGCACCGCGGCGCTGCTCGACCCCGAAGGCGAGGCGCTGGCCAAGTGTCTTGCTGAAATCCAGTCCCGCTCGATCCGCAGGATGGCCGCCGAATAGCCTTCGCCTGCCTCGCGCGTGGAACAACTCCCGTGGCGTTGTTTTTTCCGACATATCCGCTGGAGAAAATTGCGATGGCAAAAGCCGCAACTCGCCGCAAAACCTCATCCCGCCGAACGCCACGCGGCCAGGCCCGCCGCCGCAAGGGCACGCGCTATTGGTCGGGCCGGGTCACGCGGGAAAGCGATGCGCTCGATCTGCAAGGCGGCGTTTTCAAGCTCAAGGACCCCAAGCGCATCGCCGCGTCGCTGAAACGCTCGGCCGAGCGCAGCCGCCGCCGCAAGACCGAACCGTATCGGTCGGCGCTGTCGATGCTGGTGTTCTATATCAACCGCGCCGGCAAGAATTTGCCGGCGAGCCGCCGCCGCACCCTGGAAAAGGCCAAGGTCGAGTTGCGCCGCCAGTTCGGCCGCGAATAGCGATTGGCGAAAGTGTGCGGCGGGTGCGCTGAACCCGGGCAGTGCCGCTACGCGGCTTCGGTCAGCGCCGGTTCGTCGATCTTGATTTCGTGGTGGTCGCCGCAATGGCGGCAGCGCACGAACAATGCACTGAAATGCAGCGGTGCGACGGCCGGATCGATGTCGTCGATCCCGGGATCGATTTCCTCGCCGGTCTTCGGACAGCAGAACTTCAGAGTACTCATTGTCAAACCCCTCACCATTGCCCGAATTCGCACGCGACTGTGGCTGATGTTTGGTGGCGCCGTCATGGAACTCAGCTTTTCACGCCCTTGCCGCGCGTCGGTTCCGTTCGCTATGCTGCCCGGCGGGCGGGCGTAGTTCAGTGGTAGAACATCAGCTTCCCAAGCTGAGTGTCGTGGGTTCGATTCCCATCGCCCGCTCCAGGCTCGCATTGATTCCCCGGATTTCGCCTTGCTCATCCGGGCCACGGTCACGAAACATTTGAGGAAACAGCCATGCCAGTCAGCACCATCCGCGGCGTCAACATCAATTGGCAGACGGTCGGCGACCGCGGGCCCTGGGTGATGATGACCACCGGCGGCCGCCGCGGCCACGACGAATTCATTCCATTGGCGCAGAAGATCGCCCGGAACGGCTTCCGCGTCATGCTGCACGATCGCCGCAACACCGGCGCCTCCGATTTGTGGATCGAGGGCAACGAAGGCGAAGAGGCGACCTGGCTCGGCGACATGTACGAATTGATGAAGAGCCACGACGCATTGCCGGCGTTCTTCTCCGGCTCGTCGGCCGGCGCGCGCACGTCGATCCGGTTCTATCTGCGCTATCCGCAAGCGGTGCGCGGGCTGTTGTTGCTGCGCGTCACCGGCGGCGCCTTCGCGGCCGGCCGGCTGCCGGAGCAGTACTACGGCCAGTTCATCCGCGCCGCCCAGCAGGGCGGCATGGCGGCGGTTTGTGCCATGGATGCCTGGAAGGAGCGCTTCAAGGAGAACCCGCGCGGCCAGGATTATCTGGCCAAGCTGCCGGCCGAAAAATTCATCCAGGTGTTCACGCGCTGGAACCAGATTTTCGAGGCCGGCGCCAACCTTCCCGTCATGGGCGTCACCGAGCAGGAGCTGCGTTCCATCAGAGTGCCGACCCTCGTCATTCCGGGCAACGACAACACCCATTCCAGCGCCTCGGGCGTCGTCGCCAACAAGCTCATTCCGGGCAGCGAGCTGCACCGGCTGCCGATCACCGACCAGGACGTGCCGCTGATCCCGTTCCCCGAATGGGGCGCCTACGAGGAGGAGATCGCCCGCGTGTTCGTCGACTTCATGCAGCGCGCGCTGGGGCGGGAGAAGACCGCGGCCTGACGGCGGCTCGTGCACGGCGGCCGCCGCCCACCGCAGCGGCGCCGCTAGCGACTTTCAATCGTTGCTTCCCGGGGCTATTTTGGCAGTTAAAGAGCATTGAGCTCTGCCGTCAAAAACGTCCGGGAGCGAAACATGAATACGCCGCGCGAACGGCAATCGGGCTGGAGCTGGTGGTACCTGCTCCTGCTCATCCAGTTCATCGGCAGCCTGTGGGTGCCATTCTACAATAAGATCGATCCGACCTGGATCGGCATTCCGTTCTTTTATTGGTATCAGATGCTGCTCGTTGTCGTGGGCGCCATCCTGACTGCCATCGTGTATTTCGCGACCGACGCGTAGCGCCGCGGACTGCCGGCTGCGCGCACTGCGCCGCAGCTTCCGACAGAAAGGATTGGAACCAAAAATCAGGGACGTGCCGTGCAACAGATCAATTGGACCGCGCTGATTATTTTCATCGTCCTGTTTGCGCTGATCACCGTGCTGGGCTTCATCGCCGCCCATTGGCGCAAGGGCGATCTCGACCTGCTGCACGAGTGGGGCCTGGGCGGCCGGCGTTTCGGCACGGTCATCACCTGGTTTCTGATCGGCGGCGACCTCTACACCGCCTACACCTTCATCGCCGTTCCGGCGCTGGCGTTCGGCGCCGGCGCCATCGCGTTCTTCGCGGTGCCCTACACCGTCATGATCTATCCGATCCTGTTTCTGGTGTTTCCGCGGCTCTGGTACGTCTGCCACAAGCGCAACTACATCACCGCGTCCGATTTCGTGCGCGGCCGCTTCGGCAATCGCTGGTTGGCGCTGGCAGTGGCGATCACCGGCATTGTCGCCACCCTGCCGTACATCGCGCTGCAGCTGGTCGGCCTCCAGGTCGTCATCGGCGGCATGGGCGTAAGCGGTTCCGGCTATGCGGGCGACCTGCCGCTGCTCGTCGCCTTCATCATTTTGGCCGCCTTCACCTATACGAGCGGGCTGCGCGCGCCGGCTTCGATCGCGATCGTCAAGGACATTCTGATCTACATCACCGCGTTTGCGGTCGTCATCGCCGTGCCGATCGAGCTCGGCGGTTTTGGCAAGATCTTTGCCGCGGTGCCGCCGGCCAAGCTGTTGCTCGCATCCCCGGGCCTCCACACGACCGGCGCCTACGGCATCTACGCCACATTGGCACTCGGCTCGGCGCTGGCGCTGTTTCTTTATCCGCATTCGATCACCGGCATTTTGAGCGCCAGCAGCGGCCATGCGATCCGCCGCAATGCGGCGCTGCTGCCCGGCTATTCGTTCATGCTCGGGCTCCTTGCGCTGGTCGGATTCTTCGCCATCGCGGCGGGCGTCGGCGCGATGCCGCAATATGCTGCCGGCTTCAAACAGTTCGGCAACAATTTCGCGGTGCCGGCGCTGTTCCTGCACACTTTCCCGTCGTGGTTCGTCGGCATCGCCTTTGCGGCCATCGGCATCGGCGCGCTGGTACCGGCCGCCATCATGTCGATCGCGGCGGCCAACCTCTACACCCGCAACATCCATCGCGAGTTCATCAATGGCCATCTGACCGACCGCCAGGAATCGCAGATCGCCAAATGGGTGTCGCTGATCGTCAAGTTCGGCGCGCTCGCCTTCATCGTGTTCGTGCCGCAGCAATTCGCCATCTATCTGCAGCTCCTCGGCGGCATCTGGATCATCCAGACGGTGCCGACGGTGATGCTCGGCGTTTACACGCGCTGGTTCAACGATTGGGCCCTGCTGATCGGCTGGGCGATCGGCATCGGCACCGGCACCTGGATGTTCATCGCCGCCAAGCTGGCGCCGAATTATCCGCTGGCGATCGGCGGCTATACGTTGCCGGGCTACAGCGCGCTCTACACGCTCGTCCTCAACCTTGTCGTTGCCGCGGTCTTGACCCTGCTGTTCAACGCGGCCGGCAAAGCGCAGCCGGACGAGACGGTGGCGGCGGACTATCGGCCCTGACCGGCGTGTTTGCCCACTGGCCAGCCTAAACGCAAAGCCGGGCTGGTGCCGCGCCCATCCCGTGCGGCATCCCACAGCCGCGCCGCCGTGCTAGCTCCCTCGCGTGCTTCATGGCACATTCGGCCGATCATCGTCGATGTGCGACGCGAGCCATTCGGGAGGACAGCATGCCCCACGTCAAAGTCAGTGACATCGCCTATGGGCGCTTGCGCGTGCCCGACCTCGACGTCATGGAGGAATTTCTGACGCGGTTCGGCATGGTGCGCAGCGAGCGCACCGCCAACGCGCTGTATATGCGCGGCACCGATCCTGCCCACCACATCCATGTCAGCGAAAAGGGCGACCCGAAATTCATCGGCCTCGCCTATTACGTCGACAGCGAAGACGATCTCAAGCGCATTGCCAAGGCGCCGGGCGCCACCGGCATCGAGAACATCGACGAGCCCGGCGGCGGCAAGCGCGTGCGCCTGACCGAGCCGAACGGCTACCAGATCGAAGTCGTGCACGGCATCGCCTCGGTGAAGCCGATCGAAGTCAGGCGGCAGAAGCTCAATTCCGGTGAGGCGCCGACGGCGCGCGCCGGCGAATTGATGCGCTTGCCGTCTGGTCCGGCGCACGTCAAGCGCATCGGCCACGGCGTGCTGATGTCGTCGCGCTTTAAGGAAACCGTGGCCTGGTTCCGCGAGCATCTGGGCATGATTTGCTCCGACGACGTCTATGTCGAGAACAAGGACAACCTGATCGGCTCGTTCAACCGCTGCGACCGCGGCGACACTTACGTCGATCACCACGTCTTCTTCTGTCTCAACAGCCCGAAGACCGGACTGAATCATCTCTCGTTCGAAGTCCCCGATATCGACGACGTCTGCATGGGCCACGATTACCTGAAGGGTTTCGGCAAGTACGAGCACATGTGGGGCATTGGCCGGCACCTGCTCGGCAGCCAGGTCTACGATTATTGGGCCGATCCATGGGGCCACGTGCACGAGCATTGGGCCGACAGTGATCGGCTCAATCTTGCCTCCGGCTCGAATCTGCTGTCAGCCGACGAGGCGCTGCGCTCGCAATGGGGCGAGGCGCCGCCGGAAAAATTCATCAATCACGTCAGCCCGTGATCGGGCCCTGGGCTGAATGACGCTTAAGCGCTTTCCCTCGCTGGCCCATTGGGGCGCCTTTAACGCCTTGGTCGAGAATGGCCGCGTGGTCGGCTGCGAGCCGTTCGTCCACGATCCGGCGCCGTCGCCGATGCTGCAGGCCATCCCCGCCATGGTGCATTCGCCGTTGCGCATCGCGCGGCCGGCGGTCCGTGAGGGTTGGCGCGAGGGCCGGCCGCGCAGCGGCGCGGATCGGTTTCGCGAAGTCTCTTGGGACGAAGCGCTGGCCTTGGTGGCGCAGGAGCTGGCGCGGGTGCGGCAGGCGCATGGCGCGGAGTCGATTCTCGGCGGCTCCTACGGCTGGTCGTCGGCCGGCCGCGTGCATCACGCGCGCACGCTGACGCGGCGCTTTCTGTTCCTCGGCGGCGGCTGCGTCGACCAACTCGGCAACTACAGCTGGGGTGCCGCGCAGTTCTTTTTGCCGCACGTGATCGGCACGTTCGGACCGGTGAACGGCGAGGTCACCGACTGGCCGTCGGTCATCAAGCACACGCGCCTGATCGTCGCGTTCGGCGGACTGGCGCTCAAGAACGGCCAGGTCACCTCGGGCGGCGCCGGCGCCCACGTCATGGCGCAATGGCTGCGCCGGGCCAAGGACGCCGGCATCGCCTTCGTGGCGGTGAGTCCGAACCGTGCCGACGCGCCGGATTTTTTGGACGCCCAATGGGTGCCGATCCGGCCCAATACCGACACCGCCATGATGCTGGCGATGGCACACACGTTGCTCGCCGAGCAGCGCCACGATGCCGCATTCCTCGAACGCTACTGCGTCGGCTTCGACGCGTTCGCCCGCTATCTGCTGGGTTCCGACGACGGCCAGCCGAAGGATGCCGAGTGGGCGGAAGCGATCTGCGGCGTCAGCGCTGCGACCATCCGCGATATCGCGCGCCGCATGGCGGCGGTGCGCAGCCTGATCACCTGCGCCTGGTCGCTGCAGCGGGCCCATCACGGCGAGCAGCCGTACTGGGCGTCGATCGCGCTTGCCGCCATGTTGGGCGGCATCGGCCTGCCCGGGGGCGGCTTCGCTTTCGGCCACGGCTCGACCAACGGCATCGGCGCACCGCGCGCCGACGTGCCGGGTCCCGAACTGGCGCCGCCGCTCAATCCGGTGCGGCGCGCCGTGCCGGTTGCGCGTATTGCCGACATGCTGTGCGCACCCGGCGGCGAATACGCCTTCAACGGTCATCGCGCCGTCTATCCCGATATCCGGCTGATCTATTGGGCCGGCGGCAATCCGTTCCACCATCATCAGGACCTCAATCGCCTGCAGCGCGCCTGGCAGAAGCCGGAGACCATCATCGTCCACGACAGCTGGTGGACGGCGACGGCGCGCCGCGCCGATATCGTCCTGCCGGCGACCACGCCGCTCGAGCGCAACGATGTCGGCGGCTCGTCGCGCGACAGCTTTTTGCTCGCCATGCATCAGGCGATCGCACCCGTCGGAGAAGCGCGCAACGACTTCGATATTTTCCGTGCGCTCGCCGAGCGGCTCGGCTACGACGCCGCGTTCACCGAAGGCCGCGACGAGATGGGCTGGTGTCAATTCATCTACGAGCGCGTGCGCGCCGGCGCCGAACGCAATGGTTTTGCTCTGCCCGGTTTCCAGCAATTCTGGGCGGAAGGCTTTGTGCAATTGCCGGCGCCGACGCGTGATTTCGTCCTGTTCGAAGAATTTCGCGCCGATCCGCAAAAACATCCGCTGAAGACCCCGTCGGGCAGGATCGAGATCGCCTCGGAACGCATTGCCCAGCTCGGCCATGACGATTTTCCGCCGCATCCGGCATGGCGCGAGCCGGCCGAATGGCTGGGCAGCAGCGCGGCCAACAAAGGCTTTCCGCTGCATCTACTCACCAATCAGCCGCCGACGCGGCTGCATAGCCAGATGGATCCCGGCCCGGTCTCCGCCGCCAGCAAGGTCGGCGGCCGTGAGCCCATTCGCATCAGCGCGGCCGACGCGGCGCGGCGGCAGATCAAGGACGGCGATGTGGTGCGCGTGTTCAACCACCGCGGCGCCTGCCTCGCCGGCGCCGTCGTCGACGATGGTCTTTTGCCCAGCGTTGCCGTCATGGCGACGGGCGCATGGTTCGACCAGCAAGGTCTCGATCAGGAAGGTGAAGTCGAGCGCCATGGCAATCCGAATGTGCTGACGCTCGACATCGGCACCTCGCCGCTCACCCAAGGTTCGAGCGCGCAGACCGCGCTGGTCGAGATCGAGCGCTGGACCGGCGCGTTGCCGCCGGTGCGGGCGTTAACCCCGCCCGAGCTGGTGAGCGCGTGAGCCACCGCATAATGTGCTATAGCCTCGTTGCTCAGAAGGCCGTCATGCCCGGCTTTATGCCGGGCATCCACGTCTTGTTTTGCAACCCAAGACGTGGATGGCCGGGACAAGCCCGGCCATGACGCGATAGAGAGAGACAAACAATGGCGAAGCAGAAAATCACCGGCTCTTTCGTGGCGCTGATTACGCCGTTCAACAAGGACGGCTCGGTCGATTTCGCGGCCTTCCGGTCTCTGCTGCACTTCCAGGAACAGCACGGCACCAAGGCGGTGCTGATCATGGGCTCGACCGGCGAGACTTCGATGCTGTCGCCCGAAGAACGCAAGAAGATCGTGGTCGAAACGGCGAAGATGAAATCGGCCAACATGCCGATCTTTTTCGGCTGCACCGGCAACAACACCGAGACCACGATCGCCAATGTGCGGTTCGCCAAGGACAACGGCGCCGACGGCGCCATTCTGGCGGCGCCAGCCTATATCTGCGCGCCGGAAGCCGACATCGAACGATTTTTCCTCGACGTGGCCGACGCCACCGATCTGCCGCTCGGCATTTACAACAACCCGCCGCGGGTCAAGAGCGACCTGCACTGGGAGCATCTGTTGCGCATCTTCAAGCATCCGCACTACGTGGTGCATAAGGAATCGACCGCACGCGTCGGCCAGGTCGCGCAGGTGCTGGCGGGCAAGCCGGACGTCTCCGTCATGTGCTGCGACAGTCCCAATCTCGGTCTTGTGGTGCCGACCATGAGTCTGGGCGGCCACGGCACCGCCAACATGACCGGCAACATCGCGCCGGCCGAGCTTGCCGTCATCTCGACGCCGTGGACGAGCTACGCCGAGGCCGAAAATTTCCGCACCGAATATCTGCGGCTATTGCCGCTCCTGCACTTCACCTACTCGGCCATCAATCCGGTCGCGGTGAAATCGCTGATGAAGGCGCTCGGCATGCCGAGCGGCGATTTGCGCAAGCCGTTGACCGGACTCGATGCCGAGGCGCTCGCCAAGGGCTTGCGCATCGCCGCCGCGCTCGAACTCGACAAGCGCTACGGCTACAAGCTCAAGCCGCTTGCTGCGGTTGCCGCATGATCGCATCCTTCCACGCTTCATGAATCTCGGCATTGCCGGCAAGACCGCGCTGGTGTGCGGCGCGAGCCGCGGGCTCGGCAAGGCCTGCGCGCTAGCGCTGGCGCGCGAAGGCGTCGATCTCGTTATCGTGGCGCGGACGCGCGAGGTTTTGGAGCACACCGGCGCAGCGATCGCACACGCCACTGGCGTGAAGGTCTCGGTCGTCGCCGCCGACCTGACGACCGGCAGCGGCCGCGCCGCAGCGGTCGCGGCCTGTCCGGCACCGGATATTCTCATCACCAATTCGCAAGGGCCGTTGCCGGGCGATTTCCGCAACTGGTCGCGGGACGATTGGATCGCCGCCCTCGACGACATGATGCTCGGCCCGATCGAGATGATCCGGCTTACGGTCGACGGCATGGCGGCGCGCGGCTTTGGCCGGATCGTCAACATCGTGTCGCGCAGCGTCAAAATCCCGCAAGCCGAGCTCGGCCTGTCGAACGGCGCGCGCGCCGGCCTGGTCGGTTTCGCCGCCGGGCTGGCGCGGCAGGTAGCCGCCCGCAACGTCACCATCAACAATCTGCTGCCCGGCATCTTCGACAGTGACGCGCAGCATCGGCACATCCGCGGCATGCTCGAAGGCAGCGGCAAGACATTCGATCAGGTGTTCCGTGAGCGTGCCGCCGCCAGCACCGCGAAGCGCTACGGCGATCCGGCCGAATTCGGCGCCTATTGCGCGTTTCTGTGTTCCGTGCATGCCGGCTACATTACCGGGCAAAGCCTGCTCATTGACGGCGGCAGTTATCCGGGCGCGTTTTAAGGAGAAAAAATGACCAAGACTTGGATCGCCGCTCTGCTCTGTCTTTTTCCGGCCCTTGCGCCCGATGCGCACGCACAAACTTATCCGGATCGCACCGTGGCGATCATCGTGCCATTCCCGCCGGGCGGATCGGTCGACGGCGTGGCGCGCATCCTGGTCGACAAGCTCAACCGCACGGTCGGTCCGCATTTCATTGTCGAGAACCGCGCCGGCGGAGCGTCAGGCAATGTCGGCGCCAATGTGGTCGCCAAGGCCGCGCCCGACGGTTACACGCTCCTCCTCACCGCGTCGCTGCACGTGGTCAATCCATTCCTCTACAAGAACATGCCGTTCGACGTGGTGAAAGATTTCACCCCGGTGACGCTGATCGCGGCGGGACCGCTGATCGTCAGCACGACGCCGAGCGTGCCGGCCAAAACATTGCGTGAATTTTTCGACCTGGTCCGCCAGAGCCCCGAAAAGTACACGTTCGGCACCACCAGTATCGGCTCGGCCGGACATCTGGTCATCGAACTTCTCAAGCGCGAAGCCGGCGCCAAGACGCTGGTCGTCGCCTATAAAGGAACGGCGCCGGCACTGACCGATCTGATGAGCGGCCAGATTCAGCTGCTCGCCGATCCGATGCTGTCATCGTTGCCGCTGGCGCGCGCCGGCCGCATCAAGGCGCTGGCGATCACCAGCACCAAGCGACAGGCCGCGGCACCCGAGATCGCGACAGTCGAGGAGTCAGGCCTGCCCGGTTTCGACTTTTCGTCCTGGTACGGCCTGTGGGGACCCAAAGACCTGCCGCCCGACATCACCGTCAAGCTGCAGGCGAGCATCGCCGAGGTTTTGAAAATGCCCGACGTGCAGACGCGGCTCGGGGCTCTCGGCTTCGAACCCATCGGCTCGGCGCCCGATCAGTTCGCCAGCTTCATTGCGAGCGAAATGGCGAAATACCAAAAAATCATCCGCGACGCCGACATCAAGGTCGAGTAGCGGGGGGCGCCGCGGCAAGTTTGGTAACGAATTGCTAACCAGGGATGGTTAACAAAGGGTCACCCGCATTCTGGAGGACCCTGCCGTGGAGCAGCCGAACAACAAAAATCCGGGCCAAGAGCCAGGACAAGACGGCGAAGGCGAAGCATACAAACCCGCAGCCAACGATCCAGCCGGTGCGCCCGGCGCATCGGAGACCGCAGCCGCCAACAATGAGTCGGCGCCGGCGAGCGCGGCAAGCGATGCCATGAAGGATCTGCCGGTTGTCGAAGCGCCGAGCCTCGACGGCGCGGAGCCGGCCGAACCGATCGCCGAGCCTGCCGGCGCGGCAGCGCCGCTGCACGTCGCCGAGCCGATACCAATGTTCGCGGGTGAAGCGCCCGACGAAATGCCTGAGGACGCAGCGATGGAATTTGCGGCGGCGCCGCAGCCGCGCTCGTTCCGGTTTGCGCTCTTGGCCGCGACCATCGCGGTTGCGGCCGGGGTCGGCTCTTTTGTGGGCGCGCTGGCTGCTTCGGGCGTCGCACGCCACGACGTTGCCGACGCGAGCGCGCCGCGCAGTGCCGATACGCGCACCATGATGCAGGCGCTGAACAAAGAGCTTGCCGAGCTGAATGCGCTCAAGGCGAGCCTCGACACCGCCAATCGCAACGCCGGCACGCAGTTCGGCAAGATCACCGATCGGTTGACCAGCCTCGAGCATGCCCAGGCTGAACCGGCGGCGAAGCTCGCTCGCCTGGCCGAAACGGTCGACCGGCTCGACAAGCGCGCCGCCGCGGCGCCGGAGATCACCGGCTCCATCGCCAAGCCCGCGGAGCCCACCCCGGCGGCGGCAGCGGCGCCCGCAATCGCCGAACGCATCCTCACCGATTGGATCGTGCGCGACGTGCGCAATGGCCGCGCCCTGGTCGAGAACCGCTACGGCGGCGTCTTCGTCGCGACTCCCGGCGGCAATCTGCCAAGCCTTGGTCACGTCGAAGCGGTGCGGCGGCAGGACGGCGGGTGGATCGTGGTGACCGCGAAAGGAACGATCACATCGGATCGCTGAGCGCCTGCCGCCTAACGGCGCCATAGACGCGGCAGCAGCATCGGTACGCGCCGGCGATACGGCGCGTAAGCGTCGGCGCCCAGTTCGCCGGCCAAGAACCTTTCCTCGGCGCGCGCCTTCACCCAGAAGCTGAGCACGATCAATACCGCGCCGCAGAGCGCGGGCGCGGTCGCTTCGGCCAGCGCCGAAGCCACGATGGCGGCGATCAAGCCGGTATAGATGGGATGCCGCACCAGCGCGTAAGGGCCGCTGTCGACAATGCGATGATCTTGTTTGCGGGTGATCGCGCCGGACCATAGCCGGCCGAGATGAATGCGGGCCCACCAGGTGAAGGCGAGGCCGGCCAGCGTGATCGCCGCAAGCAGATACGAACCGACCGCGCCCGGGTTCCAGAGCGGCGCTGCACCAAGCCGCCGGGCCACCCAGGGGATCATCAGCACGACACCGACGCTGAGCAGGATGCGATATGGCAGCTCGAGCGATGTAGCGGCGCGCTTTTGCGTGCGGGCTGCCCAGAATGCCGCGAGGAGCCAGCTCGCCATCCAGCCGCCCCAGATGATTGCAAACACTGCGCGTGGACCAAAATGCATCGGCATCCCGTGCGGCCGCAGGGCCAAAGCTCTAGCTTCGTCGTCGCTTTCCGTGTCACCTTCCCAGATGGGGCGTGCGGTGCGAAAAAAGGAGCCTCGCATGCGCGGCTTTGGCGAATTTGTGGGTCGAGGGCTTCGCGACGCGTGCCGCGCGGTTGCGCGCATCGCAGGCGTTGCACTGGCCGTGGCCGTGTCGATTGGGGTCGCGCACGCCCAGTCGCCCAACAACCCACCCGCAGCAAAGCCCGAAGTGATGGAGAATTGTCCCGGCCTGGTCGCCCATAATCGGTTGCCGCTGGTGCCTACGGCTTTTCAGCGCGCCGCACTTGATGCCGACCAAGTGCGCATTACCTTCGTCGGCCACGCCACGTTCCTGATCGAGAGTCCGCAACTCGTGCGCATCGCCACCGATTACAACGATTATGTGCGGCCGCCGGTGCTGCCCGACATCATTACGATGAATCACGCCCACGACACGCACTACACCGATTTCCCCGACCCGGCGATCAAACACGTGCTGCGCGGCTGGGGCGAAAGCCCTGACAAGCCGGCGCTCTACGATCTGCAATACCGTGACGTGCGCGTGCGCAACGTGCCGACCAACATTCGCAATTGGTCGGGCGGCACCGAACGGTACGGCAACTCGATCTTCATTTTCGAGACCGCCAATCTGTGCATCGCGCATTTGGGCCACCTGCACCATACGCTGACCCAGCAGCAGCTCAACGAGATCGGCCGCCCGGACGTGGTGATGGCGCCGGTCGACGGCAACCTCACCCTCGACCTCGACGGCATGATGGAGGTGCTGGCGGCGCTCAAACCCTCGATCATCATCCCGATGCATTTCTTCAATCCGTTCACGCTCGCCCGCTTTCTCGACCGCGCCAGCCGGCAATGGGAAGTCGAGCGCGCGGAGATTCCCTCGTTCATCGTATCAAAAGCCACGCTGCCGCCGCACCCGAAGGTGCTGGTGATGCCGGGGCATTGATTTCATCCTCCCCCGCGCAACGCGCGGGGGAGGGGGACCATCTTGCGAAGCAAGATGGTGGAGGGGGCGCTGGACTCGACGCTTCTCCTGCACCGATAGAGTTTCGTCGAGTCCCGCGCCCCTTCCACCACGCTGCTTTGCAGCGCGCGGGGAAGGATGAACAAGCGCGTCGCCTTCCGGTTCTTTGGTGCGCGGCGTATAAGCGGGAAAGCGAGGAATCTGGAAATGCTCAGCGCCGAACTCAACGATCGCATCACCCGCACCGGGCCCGGCACCGCGGCCGGGACGCTGCTGCGGCGCTATTGGCAGCCGGCGGCTTTGATCGACGAGTTTTCGGGCAACCGCCCGGTCAAAGCCGTGCGCCTGTTCGGCGAAGACCTCGTCGCGTTCAAGGACGACCAGGGCCGCTACGGCCTGATCGGCCGGCATTGTCCGCATCGCGGCACCGATCTGGCCTTCGGGCGGCTCGAAGACGGCGGGCTGCGCTGCGCCTTCCACGGCTGGCTGTTCGACGTCGGCGGCCGCTGCCTGCAGACGCCGGCCGAGCCCGACAGCAGCAATCTCGCCGCCAACGTCAAGCAAAAATCCTATCCGGTGGTGGAGAAGAGCGGCATCCTGTTCGCCTATCTGGGTCCGGGCGAGCCGCCGGCGTTGCCGTATTTCGACTGCTTCGTCGCGCCCGATACCCATACCTTCGCCTTCAAGGGCATGATCGATTGCAACTGGCTGCAGTCGCTCGAAGTCGGCATCGATCCGGTGCACACGTCGTTTCTGCACCGCTTCTTCGAAGACGAGGATCCCGACCGCGGCTACGGCAAGATGTTCCGCGACACGTCGAAAGATTCCGACATGCCGATGACCCGGATCATGCGCGAGTTTCCGCGGCCGCGCCTCGAGCTCGAACCGACCGATTACGGTTTTCGTCTGATCACGCTGCGGCAAATCTCCGACGACAATGCGCATGTGCGCGTCACCAATCTGATCTTCCCGAATGCTTTCATCATCCCGATGAGCCGGGAGATGACGATCTCGCAATGGCACGTGCCGATCGACGATCACCGGCATTACTGGTACGCCATCTTCACCTCGTTCGGCGCGCCGGTGAACAAGGACGAGATGCGCCGCCAGCGTCTCGAGCTTTACGCGCTGCCCGATTACGTGCCGCGCAAGAACAAGACCAACGATTACGGCTTCGATCCGCACGAGCAGGCGCACGCGACCTATACGGGGATGGGCGCCGACATCAACGTGCACGACCAATGGGCCTGCGAGTCGATGGGCGCCATCCAGGACCGCACCCAGGAGCATCTCGGCACCTCCGACAAGGCGATCAGCGCCTATCGTCGGCTGCTGCGCCAGGCGCTGGAAGAATCGGACAAAGGCGCGCGACCCCTGATGGTGCTCGATGCAGACGAGGCCAAAGCCATCACCGGCCCGGCCTGCGTCGACGGCATCGGCCCTGCGGCCGACTGGCAGGCTTATTGGCAGCGCACCGAAGCGGCGCGGCAGCAAACGAAAAGCTGGAAGAATGGGCGGTGATCCGCGATCATGATTCCGGTGATCAGAGAAAGCCGTCGATCGCAACGGCCAGCGTTTTTCCGAACAAATCAGCTGTCAAGGGTGAAACCGCTTCGCGGCGCCGAAGGCGCCCTTGACATGCTGATTTGTTCGGAAGTTTTTGCGGCCGTTGCGATCGACGGCGCCATGCGCCCGGACTTCAGATTTTGAATCGAATGTCGCCACGCCACACGCCACCCGCCAACAAAACCTTCGTCGAGCGCCACGGCCTGTGGAGCGCCGAGCAGGCGCGCGCCGCCGACGCGGTATTGCGCGCGATCAAAAAACACAAGCTCGAACTGGTGCGCTTCTCGTTCGCCGATCAGCACGGCGTGCTGCGCGGCAAGACCGTCGTTGCCGCCGATGCGCCGGCTTTGATGCAGAGCGGCGTCACCATGACGACCACGCTGCTTGCCAAGGACACCGCGCACAAGACCGCCTGGCCGGTGTTCACGCCGGGCGGCGGCTTCGGCATGGCCGAGATGGAAGGCGCCGGCGATTTCGTCATGGTGCCCGACCCGGCGACGTTCCGGGTGCTGCCGTGGGCCGACAACACCGGCTGGCTCCTGTGCGACATCTATTTCAGCAACGGCAAGCCGGTGCCGTTCTCGACCCGGCAGGTGCTGCGCGATGCGCTGGCGCGCCTGCGCCGGCACGGCTTCGATCTTCTCGCCGGCCTCGAAGTCGAGTTTCATCTGTTCAAGCTGGAAAACCCGCGGCTGGCGCCGGCCGACGCGACGTGGCCGCCGGTCGCGCCCGAAGTGAGCCTGCTCAACCAGGGCTATCAGTATCTGACCGAGAGCCGTTACGATCAGCTCGACGCCGCGCTCCTTCCGATCCGCCGCGGCATCGCGGCGCTCGGCTTGCCGCTGCGCTCGCTCGAAGTCGAGCTCGGGCCGAGCCAGTGCGAGTTCACGTTCGCCGCGCAGCTCGGCCTCGATGCCGCCGATACGATGATTCTGTTCCGCGCTGCCACCAAGCAGATCGCGCGCCGCCACGGCTTTTTGGCCAGCTTCATGTGCCGCCCGGCGCTGCCCAACGTGTTCGCCTCGGGCTGGCATCTGCACCTGTCGCTGATCGACCGCAAGCGCCGCTGCAACGCCTTCGTCGGCGACGCGCGCGACGACGGGCTGTCGACGACCGGCCGGCATTTTCTCGGCGGCTTGCTGGCGCACGCGCATGCGGCGACCGTGTTCACCACGCCGACCGTCAACGGCTACCGGCGCTATCGCGCCTATGCGCTGGCGCCCGACCGCGTCATCTGGGCGCGCGACAATCGCGGCGTCATGGTGCGCGTGCTGGGCCAGCCCGGCGATCCATCGACCCATTTGGAAAACCGCGTCGGCGAGCCTGCCGCCAATCCCTATCTCTACCTCGCCGCCCAGATCTACGCCGGCCTCGATGGTATCGCGCAGCGGCGCGACCCCGGCCCGTCGGCCGACACGCCCTACGAGACCAAAGCGCAGGCGCTGCCGAAGAGTCTCGGCGAAGCACTCGCCGCGCTGCGCGCGAGCGCCATGTTTCGCCAAAATTTCGGCGCTGCGTTCGTCGACTACTACGCCCACCTCAAAGAGGCCGAGCTGGCGCGCTTCAAGAGCGAAGCGAGCGACCAAGGCGAGGTCACGGCGTGGGAGCAGAACGAATATTTCGACTTGTTTTGATGGTACCCATCCTCCCCGCTTGGCGGGAGGAATGCGTCACACATCCACGCTGGCGGCTAGCGCGTTGTGCTCGATAAATTCGCGGCGGGGTTCGACTTTGTCGCCCATCAGCTCGTCGAAGATGGTGTTGGCCTCGTCGATTTCCTTGACGCTCACCTGCAGCAATGAGCGGGCGTTGACGTCGAGGGTGGTTTCCCAGAGCTGGTTGGGGTTCATCTCGCCGAGGCCTTTGTAACGCTGCAGCGCCACGCCTTTTTTACCGGCGGCGGTGGCCGCCTCGAACAAACCCACCGGGCCGTGGATCGGCGTTTCTTCGTCCTTGCGCCGGAGCATTGCCGGCGGCGTCGGACGGGGAAACACTCTTTGCAGCTCGGGCGCAAATTCGTCGAGCTTACGGGCATCGGCGGAGCTCAGCAGCGCATGATCGAGCGCCGCGACTTCTTTGACGCCGCGCACCGTGCGCTCGAAGGTAAAGCCGACGCCTTCGGTAAACTGGCCCTGCCAGCCGCGCTCGGTCTCTTCCGACAGCGCATCGAGGCGCTTGGCGATGTAGGGCACGGCGGCCACCGCTTTTTGCGGGTCGCCGAAAATGTCGCGATGCAGCACGCCCAGTATCGCGGCCTGCTCGACGACTTGCCGATTGTAGCGGCTGTGCAGCCCGCGCAGGATGTTACGAATGGTGCGGGCGTCCTCGACCAGCTTGCGCAGATCGGAGCCGGCGCGTACTTCGCCCGACGACAGCCGCAGCGTCGACTCCTCCAGCCCGGTGTCGACCAGATAATCCTCCAGCGAGCGCTCGTCCTTGAGATACTGCTCGGATTTGCCGCGCGTGATTTTGTACAGCGGCGGCTGCGCGATGTAGAGATAGCCGCCGTCGATGATCTCGCGCATTTGCCGGTAGAAGAACGTGAGCAAGAGCGTGCGGATGTGGGCGCCGTCGACATCGGCGTCCGTCATGATGATGATCTTGTGGTAGCGCAGCTTGTCGATGGCGAATTCGTCGGTGCCGATGCCGGTGCCGAGCGCGGTGATGAGCGTGCCGATCTGCTCGGAACCCAGCATCTTGTCCATGCGGGCGCGTTCGACGTTGAGGATTTTTCCGCGCAGCGGCAGCACGGCCTGGAATTCGCGATTGCGGCCCTGCTTGGCGGAGCCGCCGGCGGAATCGCCCTCGACGATGAACAGCTCGGATTTGGCCGGGTCGCGCTCCTGGCAGTCGGCGAGCTTGCCGGGCAGCGACGTGATGCCGAGCGCGCTCTTGCGCGTCATCTCGCGCGCCTTGCGGGCGGCTTCGCGCGCCGCCGCCGCCTGGATGACCTTGCCGACGATGGTCTTGGCTTCGGACGGGTGCTCCTCGAACCAGGATTTCAACAGATCGTTGAGCACGCCCTCGACCACCGGGCGAACCTCGGAGGACACGAGCTTGTCCTTGGTCTGCGACGAGAATTTCGGATCCGGCACCTTGCACGACAGCACCGCGGTCAGGCCTTCGCGGCAATCGTCGCCGGTGAGCGCCACCTTCTCCTTGCGGGCGACGCCGCTGGAATCCGCGTACGAGGTGACCTGGCGCGTCAGCGCGCCGCGGAAGCCGGCCAGATGCGTGCCGCCGTCGCGCTGCGGGATGTTGTTGGTGAAGCACAGCACGGTCTCGTGGTAGCCGTCGTTCCACCACAGCGCGCACTCGACGCCGATTCCATCGCGCTCGGACGTGATGAGGATCGGCTGCGGCACCAGCGCGGTCTTGTTGCGGTCGAGATATTTGACGAAGGCCTCGACGCCGCCCTCGTAGTGCAGTTTCTCGCGCTTCTCGACTGCGTGCCGCATGTCGGACAGCACGATGGTGATGCCGGAATTCAGGAACGCGAGTTCGCGCAGCCGGTGCTCCAAGGTGGCGAAATCGAACTCGGTCATCGTGAAGGTGTTTTTCGACGGCAGGAAGCTGACCTCGGTGCCGCGCTTGTCGCGTGCGGCGCCGACCACCGCAAGCGGCGCCACCGGCTCGCCGTCGTGAAATTCCATGAAATGCTCGTGGCCGTCGCGCCAGATGGTGAGCTTGAGCCATTCGGACAGCGCATTGACCACCGAGACGCCGACGCCGTGGAGGCCGCCCGACACCTTGTAGGAGTTCTGGTCGAATTTTCCGCCGGCATGCAGCTGGGTCATGATGACCTCGGCAGCCGACACGCCTTCGCCCTTGTGGATGTCGGTCGGGATGCCGCGGCCGTCGTCGCGCACCGTCACCGAGCCGTCCGGATTGAGCACGACCAGAATTTCCTTGGCGTAGCCGGCGAGCGCCTCGTCGATGGCGTTGTCGACGACCTCGTAGACCATGTGATGCAGGCCGGAACCGTCGTCGGTATCGCCGATATACATGCCCGGCCGCTTGCGCACCGCGTCGAGGCCCTTGAGCACCTTGATCGACTCGGCGTCGTAATCGGAGGCAGTCTCAGGGGTCGTTTTGCGGACGGGTTCAGCCATGCGAAGCGCTTTCGAAGAGCTTTTGAAAATACGCGAAGAATCAGCCTGACTTGTACACCAAATCGGGTCTTCGTACAGTGCAAAGTCGCCGGGCTTAAGGTATTGTCGAATCTCGATTTTTCAAGGATTCCGGGACGCGAAAAACGGCCTCGCGGACGGCCGCGAAAAAGCCGCCGATTCGAGGCTGTTCCCGTCAACCTGAGGTGATCGCGGCAAGCCAGCGCTGTAGGCTCATTGCAGCGCGGTTACACGGGCGGGCGTGGCGGCTCTGGCGCAGACGTAGGCGACAGCAGGTAAGCACTGTCAGGCTGATAATCGGGCACCGGCAGCTGAAAATGGCCGAGCGCCGCAGCCCACAATTCCACCTTATCCAAATCATCGCGCAGGCGTTCCAACGCGTCGATCAGATTGTGGACAATGACATCCTCGGCCGGTTCCGACATGGCATCCGACATGGCAGCAGGGTTTATGCTTGTGTCTGCTCTCGGACGTTAAGACGGCCCCGAGCAATCCGTTCCTCAAATAGTGGTAAATGATGACAATGTGACTGCCCGGTTCCAGCGCGGGAAACGCGGAGTTTTATGCCGCAAGGCCTCGCGGCTTCAGCCGTCCGGCATCGACCTCAATGACGCATGCGTCCTCGGCGAGTTCGGCAAACAGTGCCGGATCGGCGCCGGTCATCCATGCCTGAGCGCCCAGCGCGGCGAGCTCGACGTGCAACGCGGCGCGGCGCGCGGGATCCAGATGCGCCACGATTTCGTCGAGCAGCAGCACCGGGGCGAACGACGTCATATCCGCGATCAGCCGCGCCTGGGCCAGGATGAGGCCGATAAGCAGCGCTTTCTGCTCCCCCGTTGATGCATCGGCTGCGGCAATGTCCTTGGCTGCGTAGTTGACAGCGAAATCGGTCAGGTGCGGGCCATCGAGCGTGCGGCCGGCGGCGGCGTCGCGCGGGCGGTTGTCGCGCAACAGCGCGCGATAGCGTTCCTCGATCGCGCCGGCCGGATGCGCCGGAATGAGCCGCTCCATCCAGCCGTCGAGCGCAATGTCTGCAGGCGGAAAAGCCGCTTCCTTGCGGCTCGCCAGCACGGCCTCGAGGCGGCGCACCGTCTCGACCCGCAAGCTCGCTACCGCCACGGCAAGCTCGGCGGTCTCGTGCTCGACCGCATCGAGCCAGTGCGCGTCGGGACGTGGATCCTCCAGGAGCCGGTTACGCGAGCGCAGCGCGCGCTCGAGCGCATTGATGCGGCTGCCATGGTCGGCGTCGACCGCGAGCGCCAGGCGGTCGAGAAAGCGCCGCCGCTCCGACGGCGCGCCGACGAACAGGCTGTCCATCGCGGGGGTGAGCCAGATCACGCGCACATGCTCGGCAAAGCTGGCCGCCGAAGCCGCCGGCTCGCGATCGATGCGGAACTTGCGCGCCGCTGCGATGCCATCCTCGACCGGCCGCTCGATGCCGGTGCCGAGCGTGGCCAATCCGAGCGCGCCTTCAATTTCGGCGGCAACCGCCCAGGCGCCGTCGCCCTCGCTGAACGCCACTTCGTCGAGGGTGGCGCGTCGCAAGCCGCGGCCCGGCGCCAGGAACGAGATCGCCTCGATCAGATTGGTCTTGCCGGCGCCGTTCGGTCCCACCAGCACGATGGTATCGCCGCCGGCTTCCAGCGTTGCCGCATGATAATTGCGGAAGTTGCTGAGCGTGAGCTTGCGAATGCGCGCGGCGGGCATGGCGAATGCTTTTTAATCGTCATGGCCGGGCTTGTCCCGGCCATCCAGGTCTTGATTGCCGCCGCCCAAAGACGTGGATGCCCGGCACAGGGCCGGGCATGACGCATAGGATCGAAACTCAAGACGACAATCACACCCGCATCGGCATCAACACGTAAAGCGCGCCATGCGGTTCCTTGTCCTGAATGAGAGTCGGTGAGCCCGGATCGGCGAGTTTGAGCACGGCCGCTTCGCTTTCGATTTGCGCGGCGATATCGAGCAAATAGCGCGAATTGAATCCGATATCGAGCGGATCGGCCTCGTATTCGACTTCGAGTTCCTCGGTGGCGCTGCCGGAATCCGGATTGGTCACCGACAGCAGCAGGCGGCCGCCGCTTATTGAAAGTTTGACGGCGCGGCCGCGCTCGCTCGACACGGTGGAAACGCGGTCAACGGCTTGCTCGAATTCCTTTTTGTCGACGACGAGTTCCTTGTCGTTGGCCGCCGGGATGACGCGTGCGTAATCCGGGAAGGTGCCGTCGATCAGTTTCGAGGTCAGCACCACCTCGCCGACCGTGAAGCGAATTTTGCCGGCCGACAGCTCGATCAGCACCTCGGCTTCGTTGTCTTCGAGCAGACGCTGCACCTCGCCGACGGTTTTACGCGGCACGATGATGCCCGGCATGCCGGCGGCGCCGTTCGGCAGCTCGAGCTCGACCTGCGCCAGACGGTGGCCGTCGGTCGCCACTGCGCGCAAGGTCTGTGTTTTGCCGCTGCCGGCCACGTGCAGATAAATCCCGTTGAGATAGTAGCGCGTCTCCTCGGTCGAGATTGCGAACTGGGTCTTGTCGATCAGCCGCTTCAGATCAGCCGCCTTGACGGTGAACTTATGCGTCATTTCCCCGGGGGCGAGATCCGGAAAATCGCTTTCCGGCAGAGTCTGCAGCGTGAATCGCGAACGTCCGGCGCGGATCGCGAGCGCGGCGCGATCGCCGGACGATTCGATGACGACCTGAGCGCCTTCCGGCAGCTTGCGCACGATGTCGAACAGCATGTGGGCCGGCACCGTGGTCGATCCGCCAGGTCCGACCTCAGAGGCAATCGTATCGGTGACCTCGATATCGAGATCGGTCGCTTTGAGGCTCAGCTTGGAGCGGTCGGCGCGTAACAGCACATTGGCCAGGATCGGTATGGTGTTGCGCCGCTCGACCACGCGGTGGACGTGGCCGAGCGATTTGAGGAGTTCGGAGCGTTCTACAGTGACCTTCATCGCGCATCTGTCCGCTGTTCCACGCCGAGGCTGGCGCGGCGCGCACGTTTCGGCAAGTGGGACCGGCAATCGACCCGGCGTTTTCCAGGCTTTTAACAGGGCCGGGCGGTTGCCTCAATTAGGCGCCGGCCGCGAGGGCAAGTGAATTCCGCTCATTCCCACGAAGCGGGAATCCAGCGGTGGAAGAGCCAGGTCCCCGCTTTCGCGGGACCAGCGCTCTGTGGATGTTTCAGTCCTGCAGCTGGCGCTTAAGCGCCTCGATCTCCTCGGCGAGCGCCGTATCGTTGCCGGACAGCGCTTCGATCTTGCGGACCGCGTGCAGCACCGTGGTGTGATCGCGGCCGCCGAAGCGCCGGCCGATCTCGGGTAGCGAGCGCAGCGTCAGGATTTTGGCGAGGTACATCGCCACCTGGCGCGGTCGTACCACGTTGGCGGTGCGCCGCGACGACAACAGGTCAGCGCGACTGACGTTGTACTGGCGGGCGACCACCCGCTGAATGTCCTCGATGCGTACGCGCTTGGGCTCGGCCGGCCGGATCAGGTCGCGCATCTCGTGCTCGGCCATTTCCAAGGTCACCGGCTGGCCGGTGAGCTTGCTGTGGGCAAGCAGCCGGTTGACGGCGCCTTCGAGATCGCGGCCGTTATGGGTGACCGACTTGGCGACGAAAGCCAGGACCGGCGTCGGTACCTCGAAGCCGGGATGGTGCAGCCGCGCGGCAGCGATGCGGCTCTTGAGTATTTCCAGGCGCAACTCCTCGCCGAGCGAGCCGATCTCGACGACCAGGCCGCCGGCCAGTCGTGAGCGCACGCGGTCATCGAGGCTTTCCAGGTCCGCCGGCGGCCGGTCGCTGGCGATCACCACTTGTCGGCCGGCGTCGATCAGGGCGTTGATGGTATGACAGAACTCGTGCTGGGTGGAGCGGCCCTGCAGGAACTGCAAATCGTCGATCACCAGAACATCGATGGCGCGCAGCGCCTCCTTGAAGGCGAGCGTGGTCTGGCTCTTCAGTGCCGAGACAAAGCCATACATGAAGCGTTCGGCGGTGAGATACAGCACCTTGCGGTCGCCGTTGTTGCCCGCCCAAGTGATCGCCTGCAAAAGGTGGGTTTTACCGAGCCCGACGCCGGCATGGATGTAGAGCGGATTGAACATCAAAGGATCGCCGCGCCGGCTGATGGCGATCTGCTTGGCGGCGGCGTGGGCTAGGGTGTTCGAACGGCCGACGATGAACGAGTCGAATGTCAACCGCGGATCGAGTGGCGAACCGCCGAGCGCGTCGTGCATCGACATGAATGGCACGCTGGTGCGCGGTTCGCCGGTGAACGACCCCGGCTCACGCGGCTCGCGCGGCAGGGCTGCTACGTCCGGCAGCTTGAGCTTCGGTGTTGGCGGCCGAATAGCAGCGGAGCGGACGCTCAATTCCAGTCGGCCGACGTTCGGATCCTCCGCCTGCCATTGTGCCAGCACTTTGTCGGCATAATGCGATTGGATCCATTTGCGCAGGAAGCGCGTCGGTACCGATAGCCGTACTGCACCGTCTTCCGCGCCTTCACATTCCATGCGGCCGAACCAGCTCGAGAATACGTCGTCACCTAGCTCGAAGCGCAAGCGGCCCTTGATGCGCTGCCAGCGGTCCTGGTCATTGCTCATGTTGGCGTGCTGTTGTTGTGGGATCACGGGCTCGACCGAATAGGTTGGGGCGAGGGCAAAACGCTCCCTGGCCCGGTAAACCGGGGGACGCAACGCACTGATTAAAGGAGAGAGAAAACTGAAACTGCCGCGCGGCAGCCGGAGCGGGGAACTACCCGCTTGGGGTCGCAATCAGGCCGCGACGGCTCGATGGGAGCGCGGCAAGCGCCAACGTTTGCGGCGTTTGCGGTTGATCGAAGTTTGTTATTGTCAGGAGGATTGCCGTCGACATTTGCCCCGCCTCCGCTCCCAAGTCCTAGGTTTTACCGAGCGTCGCGCTCGGGTCGCCGGGAACAAGCCCGTGCGCTGGTCATTCGTTTACTGCGGTCCCCCGGCGAAGCTCGTTACACGGTTCATTCGCGACACGCGCGACCGTACAGTACGCGTGGGCGGTACTCGACTGAACGCAATCCACCCCGCCCCATCCGTGATGGAGCAACTGCGGAACCGGACGAACTTCGGGAAACCGAAGAGACCGCTAAGAAATATCACCGGGTCGCCGGCTCGCAACCGTCAAGAATCGGTCATGGAAATGACTTTTAGCTCGCAGCGCCTTCCTCGCGCGCCGCCCCTCGCGGCACAAGTGCTTGCACAATTTTGCAAATTTCATCTGGAGCGAAGCCGAAAGTCGTCTCAAAGTGAGGCGATTCCTGAGCGCGATGTTATTAGTTCCTGCCAACCCGCAAAGGTCGGTTTTTCAACTCCCAGCGGAGTGTTTGGATTAACCCGTTCAAGCGCCTAGAATTCCGCTTACCAAAGTCGGCAGGGTACCCACCCCGAATGCAGAGCGGCCATGCGCGAAAAAGTGCATGGAATAAGGACGAAAACGCTGCGAAGACGAAGAAGTGCCGTCGTGGCGCGGGTTTCTGCGCCCGTGGCTTATATTTCCGCCTCTCTGTGTCAATTACGCAACAGCCGTGCGACGGCTGCGTAAAAATCCACAGCGGAAAAAACGACTAAGCTTGGCAAGGATTTTCGCGCGCCAATGCGAGCGAGAATGGCGCTTTATGCGCCGAGCTTGGCGATCTGATGGGCGAGCCGCGACACCTTGCGGCGGGCGGCATTGCGATGGACGATGCCTTTCTGGCCGGCGCGAATGATGGCCGGCTCTGCGTCCGCCATGGCGGTCAGCGCGGCGCTGCGGTTGCCGGTGGCGATCGCTTCCTCAACCTTGCGCACCGCGGTGCGCAGGCGCGAGCGCCGGGCTTTGTTGATCACGGTACGGCGCGCGATTTGGCGCGCGGCCTTCTTGGCGGATTTCGTATTGGCCATGCTGATCGAGCCGGCGGCTTTCCTCGAATGATCGGAACGACTGCGGCCGGCGCTGCAAGCGCCTGAGCCGCTTTATGCGCGGCTTATAGGGGGCGCGGGCAGCGGCGTCAACGCGCCGGCCCTGAAACCGGCATGGCCGCGTTAAGCGACACGGCGGTCGCGCACGGCCTCATAGCCCGCACTGACCGCGGCGCGGTCGGCGGCCGAGAACGCCGCGAGCGGCGGCGCTACGCGGGCCCATTGCGCATCATCGTGAATATGGGCGAGCAGCGCCTTGACGCCGGGTACCAACTGTTTGCCGTCGAACAGCTTGCGGATCGCGACGGCCTCGTCCAGCGCCGCCATGTCGCCCGAACGATAGGCACGGGCACATAGGTCGGCATTGAGATTGGCGGTGGCCGAAATGCAGCCGGCGAACGGCCCGGAGCGTGCCTGCGGCAGCGCGGCCTCGGTGGAGGGAAAGACTTTGAAGCGCGGTGCGATGCCGGCCGCCGCGCGCGCGTAATTCATGTCGCCGGACGAATCCTTCAAGCCGACGATGCGCTCGCCGAACGCATCGAGCAGCCGCCGGATCAGGCCGACATGCCAGGGCAGGCCGGACTGCGCCGGGAAATGATACAGATAGATCGGGATGGGCCGCGCCGCGGTCGCGGTCACGATGGCATCGATGTAGGCGACGAGCCCGTCATCCGGCACGCCCTTATAGTAGAACGGCGGCAGCACCAGCGCGCCGGCAAAGCCAAGTTCGGCGGCATGGCGGGTGAGCGCGATGGCGTCGGCGGCCGCCGCGGCGCCGGTGCCGACCATCATGCGGTCGAGCGGCAGACCGTTGGACGCATAAGCACTCATCACGCGCCGGCGCTGTTCGAGCGACAGCGAGGTCGCCTCGCCGGTCGTGCCCAGCACATTGAGCCCGTCGCAGCCGTTGCCGAGCAGGAAGCGCGCCAGCGCGACCGAGCGCGCGCAATCCGGCTCGCCGTTCTCGCCGATCGCCGTTGCGATCGCTGCGATCACGCCATGCAAAGTCGGTATCGTCATCGGTATCGTCCTCGCGGCCGCATTTTTAGCACTCCCGCCGGGTTACTCCAGCTCGCGCAGCTTGAAGCGCTGCAGCTTGCCGGTGGCGGTGCGCGGCAGGTCGGGGCGGATGTCGATCCAGCGCGGATATTTCCAGGGGCCGGCGCTCTCTTTGACGTGCACGCGCAGCGTCTCGAGGAGATGCTCGTCGGCGGCAAAGCCGTTGCGCAGCACGATAAAGGCCTTTGGCTTGATCAGACCGTCGGCGTCTTCTTTGCCGATCACGGCTGCTTCGAGCACCGCCTCGTGCGAGACCAGCGCCGATTCGACCTCGAACGGCGACACCCACATGCCGCTCACCTTGAACATGTCATCGGTGCGGCCGCAATAATGGAAGTAGCCGTCGGCGTCGCGGAAATACTTGTCGCCGGTGAAAGTCCATTCGCCGACGAAGGTCCGCCGGGTCTTCTGCCGCTGATTCCAGTAGCCCTCGGCGGCGGTCGGGCCGCGCACGATCAGTTCGCCGATTTCGCCGGTCGCGACTTCGGCGCCGGCTTCGTCGACGATTTTCAGCTCGTAGCCCGGCACCGGCTTGCCGGTGGTGCCGTAGCGCACGTCGCCCGGCCGGTTGCTCAAAAAAGTCTGGAACATCTCGGTCGAGCCGATGCCGTCGAGCACGTCGACGCCGCACGCGTCGCGCCAGCGCCGGCCGAGCTCGGCCGGCAGCGCTTCGCCGGCCGAAACGCACAGCCGCAGCCGGTCGGAGCCGGCGCCGCGCCGCATGTCCTTGTGCGCCAACAGCGACGCATAGAGCGTCGGTACGCCATAAAAGATCGTCGGCCGATGCCGGCGCATGATGTCGAACACGGCATCGGGCGTCGGCCGCTGCGGCAGCAGCACCGTGGTGGCGCCAACCGAGAGCGGGAACGCCATGGCATTGCCCATGCCGTAGGAGAAAAACAGCTTCGCGGCGGAGAACACGACATCGTCCTCGCAAATGCCGATGACGTGGCGCCCCATCAGCCGCGCTGCCGCCAGCGGCGTGGTGTGGACGTGCCTGACCCCCTTGGGCTCGCCGGTCGAGCCCGACGTGTACATCCAGAACGCCGCTTCATCCGACAGGGTCGGTGCGACGAACAGCTTTGCGCCGCGATCCATCGACAGCGCGGCGAAATCGCGAAGGTCGCATCCTGCAAAGGCCGCTTTGTCGTTTTCGCCCGCGCCGACCAGAATGATGGTGCGCAGCCGCGGCAGACGGTCGAGAATGGGAACAAGCGCGTGCGCCAGCGACGCGGCAACGACGATCGCGGCGGCACGGCTATCGCCGAGAATGTAGGCGTATTGCTCGCTGGTCAGCAGCGTGTTGAGCGGCAGCGCCACGATGCCCGCGCGCACGCCGCCCCAGAACGCGATCGGAAAATCGATGGAGTCGGGCAGGAGCAGCGCCAGCCGTTCCTCGGGCCGCATCCCGAGCTCGAGCAGCGATGCGGCGAACGCCGACGTGCGCGCTTGCAGCTCGCCGTATGTCAGCGCGCGGTCGGCGTCGATAAAGGCGACTTTCCCGGTGAGCCCGCGCGCCACCGGCGCATCGATCAAATCCGTCACCGCATTGTACGGCCTGCGCTGTAGGAGGTCTTCCAGCATCGGATCGTGGTGGGGCTCGCCAGCTTGATGCTTGCGGAGCGTAATGCCCGCTACTTAAGTCCGCAAATCATTCCGCTGCCGTGAGTGCCCGTAAGCGCCCTTGCCAGACAGGTTGATTCCCAGAAAACTACCGGGCTCGGGCCGCAGTCCCGGCGATTTGCCAAGTGGGTCTGCCAAGTGGGTCTGCCAAGTGGGTTTGCCAGTGAGTAGGTTGCCATGAGCCGCGCCAATGCCATCGCTCGCGCCTACGCGTATTTCGACAAGGGCGATTTTCTCGCCGACCTGACGCGCCGTGTCGCGATCCCGTCGAGCAGCCAGGAACCGGAGCGCGCCGGCGCGCTGCGCGCTTATCTGGTCGATGAAATCGTGCCGACGCTCACCAGGCTCGGCTTTGGCTGCCGCATCCTCGACAATCCGAACGGGCCGCCGGCTCTGGTCGCCGAGCGCATCGAAAATCCGGCATTGCTCACCGTCTTGCTCTACGGCCACGGCGATACGGTGCGCGGTCTGGACGATCTGTGGCGCAGCGGGTTGTCGCCCTGGAAGGTCACGGTCGAGGGCGAGCGCATCTACGGCCGCGGCACTGCCGACAATAAGGGGCAGCACGGCGTCAATTTCGGTGCGCTGGCGGCGGTGCTCGAAGAAGGCAATGCGCTCGGCTTCAACTGCAAGATTCTCATCGAAATGGCCGAAGAGGTCGGCTCGGCCGGCTTGCGCGAAATTTGCGCCGCCCATCGCCACGGTCTGCTCAAGGCCGACGTCCTGATCGGCTCCGACGGTCCGCGCAACGCGCCGGATGTTCCGACCATCTTTCTCGGTGCACGCGGCGGCTACCCGATCGATCTGGTCGTCGATCTGCGCGAGGGCAGCCATCATTCCGGCAATTGGGGCGGCCTGCTTGCCAACGCCGGAATTGTCTTGGCGCAGGCGCTGGCCTCGATCACCGACGCGCGCGGCGCCATCCGCGTGCCCGAATGGCGGCCGCCGCTGCCGCAAGCGGTGCGCGATCTGTTGGTCGGCGTCGAAGTGGACGGCGGCGCCGACGGCCCCTGGATCGATCGTGATTGGGGCGAGCCGGGCCTGACGCCTGCCGAGCGCGTGTTCGCCTGGAACAGTTTCGAGGTCCAGGCCTTCGTCGCCGGCACGCCGGAGCGGCCGGTGAACGCCATTCCCGGAACGGCGCGCGCCCATTGCCAGCTCAAATACGTGGTCGGTACCGACGCCGACGACATTATTCCGGCGCTGCGGCGCCACCTCGATCGTCACGGCTTTGCCAACGTCGAAGCGCGTCGCGGCCGCAGCAGCATCTTTGGCGCCAGCCGCCTCGACCCGGCCGATCCGTGGGTGGGCTGGGCGGCAGACGCGATCGCGCGCACCACCAACCATGCGCCGACGGTTTTGCCCAATTTCGGCGGCTCGCTGCCGAACGACATTTTCGCCGACGTGCTCGAGCTGAAGACGTTGTGGATTCCCCACTCCTATGCGGGCTGCTCGCAACACGCACCGAACGAGCACCTGCTGGCCCCGATCGCGCGCGAAGGCCTGGGCCTGATGGCGGGCTTGTTCTGGGATTTGGGCGATCCAGCGGTGACGCAGCCGCCGCGCTGACGCGTTCAGTTCCGCCATCCGCGCACCGCCAACCTGCGGCGCTCGACCTTGTCGCCGCTGCGCCCGCCACGTAGCCTAAGCCCGATGGTGCATCGCTCCAGAGACTGCCTGCGAGCCTGTTGAGGATCGGATGACAACGGCGATCGAAAGCGTCGAACTCACGCGCGTCGGGCCCGGCACCGTCATGGGCGAGCTGATGCGGCAATACTGGCTGCCCGCGCTGTTGTCCTCGGAAGTCGAGCGCGACGGGCCGCCGCTTCGCCTGATGCTGCTCGGCGAGAAGCTCATCGCCTTTCGCGACAGCGCGGGGCGCGTCGGGGTCATGGATCATCGCTGCCCGCACCGCTGCGCGTCGCTGTTCCTCGGCCGCAACGAGGAAGGCGGCATCCGCTGCATCTATCACGGCTGGAAATTCGACGCGGCCGGCCGATGTATCGACATGCCCAATGTGCCGCCGCATCAGGATTTCAAGCACAAGGTCAGCGCCAAGGCGTACCGCACGATCGAGCGCGCCGGGCTCGTCTGGGTCTATATGGGATCGCGCGCGCAAGCGCCGCCGCTGCCGGCATTCGAGGTTTTGGGCGTTCCCGACGCCGAGATCGGAGCGATGTTCATTCAGCGCAACTGCAATTATCTGCAGGCGCTGGAGGGCGATATCGACACCTCGCATTTCGGCTTTCTGCACGCCGGCCACATCGAGCCCGGCGAACTGAACGAGGACGATCCGATCTACCACACGGTCGCGATCCGCGCGCCGGACTATCACATCGCCGACGCGGCTTGGGGCACGACCTACGCGGGTCATCGCGCCGCCGGCTCCGGCCGCACCTCCTGGCGCTTCGGCAACTTCCTGTTTCCATGCTGGACCCAAGTTCCGAATGGCGAATTCGGCCAGCATCTGCAGGTGCGCGGATGGGTGCCGCTCGACGACGAGCACACGATGTATTGCGTGGTGTGGTGGAAGCGCGGTCAATCGGCCATGAATCAGCAGGACCCGGCGTTCAAGGATGGCACGCCGGTCGGCGGCATGGGACGGCGCAACGATTTCCTGCCCAACACGACCGACTGGCTCGGCCGCTGGAGGCTGGCGGCGAATGCGAGCAACGACTGGCGCATGGACCGCGCCGCGCAGCACGACAACGTGATCTACAGCGGCATCGACAGCATCCACTTGCAGGACCAGGCCGTCACCGAGAGCATGGGCGCGATCCTGGATCACAGTTTCGAGCACCTCGCGCCGTCCGATCTGATGATCACGCGCACGCGGCGCCGCCTGTTGATGGCGGCGCGGGCGCTGCGCGACAGCGGCGTGCCGCCGCCGGGTGCCGAAAATGTCGAAGTGTTCCGCGATGCGCGCGGCGGTTACTTTGTATGCGATTCCGGGAAGGGCTGGCAGGACGCTTATGCCGGACAACTCGCCGGCGCGTTACGTCCGCCTCCGACCGCCTTGCGCGCCGCGACCTAGCCACCTCCGGCGTGACGTGGACGAAATACCGCGCGCACGCTGATTGTGCCGGCGCCTCAACGACAAACCGCTCAGGCATTGCGGCACCCCAGTTCGCCCAATCGGTTTTGGCGTCCTTTCGAGACCACGCGATGCGCGGCTCTTTGCAGACTGGCGTGATTGAGCTTGTGGTTGAATGCCTCAGCTACTTGGATCAGGGTAGACGGTGCATTGGACCAACAGGGGGACGGCCAGGCAGTCGGCCGTGGGACATCATGGTCAACGAGCGAGACGTTGCGAATTTATGCCGCGATATTTATCCCGAGGGTCTGGTGCCCAGCAACTGGGACTTGCTTGAAACCCCGGCTGACGGAATCGCTTTCGGTCTGAAAGATTTCGGCAATGCCATCGCGGTGATTTTCCGCGGGTCGACGACGCTTGACGATTTTTTGCGCGATGCCGAAACCGTTGCCGATCCTTTTGAACATGCCGGGTTGGGGCCGGTCCATCCCGGCTTTTTCGAAGGATTACCCGAACTTTGGGCTCGCCTGAAGCCACGCCTCAACAAGCCGTGTATTGTAGCCGGACACAGCCTCGGCGCTGCGCGGGCATCGTTGTTTACCGGACTTATGATCCTCGACGGCCAACCGCCCGTGCGGCGCTTATGCTTTGGCGAGCCGCGTCCTGGATTTCCGAAAGCGGCGCAGATCATAGCCACTGTGCGTGGCCGCTCGTATTTCAATAGCAACGGACGGGCTCATGATCTGGTCCCCGACGTTCCATTCACGACGTTCATCGAGGATTATGTCCATCCCACGCCTCTCGTTCCGGTGACCGCACCGCCGACCGACGCCGACGTCATGGAATATCTCATATTTGCCTGGCATCCGATGCCGCTATATGCGTCGGTGACGCCGGACATTCCGATCATGTAGCCGGGCCTTTGATCCGTGCCGAGACGGTGCAGCCGCGGCTGCCGAGCCTGCCGTGGCTTACACCTTCTCCGCCACGAAGCGGTTGCGCATCTTGCCGAGCCCCTCGATCTCGGTCTCCATCACGTCGCCGGCTTTGAGGAACGTGTTGGTGCCCTGGCCGACGCCGCCGCAGGTGCCGCAGCTGAAAATGTCGCCGGTCTCCAGGCTGAGAATGTTGGAGGCGTATTCGATCTGCTCTTCCGGCGTGAAGATGAACTGCGAGGTATTGCCGTTCTGCTTGACTTCGCCGTTCACCGTCAGCCGGATGAACAGGTTCATGGCGTCGGGCACGAAGGCGCGCGGCACCAGGAATGGGCCCATCGGGGCGAAGTTGTCGTGGCTCTTGCCGCCGAGCCAGTCCGAGCGCAGGCCCGGCCGGTCCGGGCGGATCTGCAGGTCGCGGCAGGACACGTCGTTGGTGGTCATGAAGCCGGCGACGTGGTCGAGCGCACGCTCGGCCTTGATGCGCTTGCCGCGCTTGCCGATGGCGAGCGCGATTTCGGCCTCCCAGTCGATTTTTTGCATGCCGAGCGGGATTTCGATGTCGTCGTAGGCGCCGGCGAGCGTACTCGGCGCCTTGAGGAACAGATACGGCCGCGTCGTCGATTTCTCGCCGGTGAATTTCGGGCCGCCGGCCGGCGTCATGCCGGCGCGCAGCATCTCGTCGACGTGCTCCTGAAAGTTCTGCGCCGCATAAAACATTTTGCCGGGCCGGCGCACCGGCGGCAGCGCGCGCAGATCGGCGAGCTTGGCCGCGCCGGGGCGCGCGCCCGCTTTTTCAAGATGGGCGACGATGTCCTGGAGCACCGCGAAATTGGCATCCCAGTTTTCCAATAGCGCATCGATGCTCTCGGCTCCGCTCACGTCGCCGCGCCGCCCGGCGGACCGATAGGCCGCGTGAGCCTGTTTGATGTCGATGGCCTCGTCGCCGAGCACGATGGCGGCAAACGCGCTGCCGCCGGCTTTGGCGAAGGTGCCGAGCTTGAAGGGAGTGCCGTTCATGATTGGTGATCCTCACGTGCCTCTGAATATTGGTTTGCGCTTTTGGTGAAACGCCTCGACGCCTTCGCGGAAATCGTCGGACTGCCGGAGCCGGCTGTAGCCCTGGCCTTCCAGCTCGATGGCGGCCTGCAGGTTGGTGTCTTCGGAATGGTTGAGCAGCGCCTTGGCGGTGCGCTGCGCCAGCGGCGAGAACGCGCGCAGCTCGTCGACCAGCGCGTCGGTCGCGGCTTCGAGCTTGTCGTCGGGCACGCATTCGGTGGCGATGCCCCACTCGTAGGCCTGCTTCGCGGCGATGCGCTTGGAGCGCATCACGATGTCCTTGGTGCGGGTGATGCCGATGATCTTTTGCAGCCGCGCCGAGCCGCCGGAGCCGGGGATTTGGCCGAGCCGCTGCTCGGGCAGCGCGTATTGGCAGGTCTCCGACACGATGCGGAAATCGCAGGCCAGCGACAGTTCGAACCCGACGCCGAAGCAATAGCCGCGATTGGCGGCGATCACCGGCTTTGCACAGCGCGCCGGTGCCGCGATGTTCCAGGCGAGCTGCGACACGTGCTCGGGCGAGGCCTGCAAGAATCCGGTGATGTTGCCGCCGGAGGAAAAATGCTGGCCGATCGCGCGCAGCACGATGACGCGGACGCGCTCGTCCTCGCTGAGCGCTTCGAACACGATGCGCAGCTCATCGCGCTCCTTCATTTCAATGACGTTGAGCGGCGGCCGGTCGAGCACCACGTCGGCGCGTTCGCGCGCGGCGTCGACCTCGAGACGAAAGCCGTCGAACGTGTTGTCTTCCAGATGCCGCTCGGCAAACGCTGTCATGCGGCGGTCCCCTGCTGGCGCGCCCCGGGTTGTTCGCCCGCATATTCGCCGGCGACGAGCTTCCTCCGCAACAGCTTGCCGACCGGAGATTTCGGAATTTCGGCGACAAAGACGTAGCGGCGCGGGCGCTTGAAGGCGGCGAGCCCCGATTTTCTGCAGAACGCGTCGAGTTCGTCGGGCTCGACCGGGGCACGGCGCTGCACGAAGGCGGTGACGGTCTTGCCCCAGCGCTCGTCCGCCAGGCCGACCACCGCGACTTCGGACACCGCTTCATGCAGCGACAGGCAGGATTCGATCTCGACCGGCGAAATGTTCTCGCCGCCGGAAATGATCATGTCGTCGACCCGCCCGGTGACGAAAATATCGCCGTCGGCGTCGAGGTATCCGGTGTCGCCGGTAAAATACCAACCGTGGCGGATGGCCTTAATGTCGGCCTCCGGCCGCCGCCAGTAGCCTTCGAACGATTCGTCGCCGGCAAGGAGCGCGATGATTTCGCCCTCTTCACCGGCCGCCGCGATTTCATCGACCGACTGCGCGCCGAGTTTGACCACGCGGACCATCTGATTGATGCCGGAGCGGCCGGCCGAGCCGGGTTTTGCCGGCGCGTTCTGATCGATGGTGAAGGTGTAGATTTCCGACGAGCCGTAGTGGTTGACGAACAGGTCGGGCTTGAACGCGGCTTGCAGCTTTTTCAGCAAACCATCGGTCATCGGCGCGCCGGCAAAGCCGAGCTTGCGCACCGAGCTGACGTCGGTCGTGGCGAACAGCGGATGATGAACGAGATCGTGGTAGAGGGTAGGCACCAGGTAAAGGTTCGTGATCCGCTCGGCTGCGATCGTCTGCAGCGCGTGCTCGACGTCGAAGCGGCGCAGGCAGACGAAGACGCCGCCGATGAGCGACATGGCAAGCAGCGAGCGCACCCCCATGGTGTGGTAGAGCGGCATGACGCCGAGCGTGCGCTCGCCGCGGCCGTAAAGGTTTTGCGCGACGTGCGCCAAGGCCGCGGCGCGTTCGGCGCGCTGCCGGCGCGGCACGCCTTTCGGACGTGCCGTGGTGCCGGAGGTGTAGAGCATCACCGACCACGCTTCGGCATCGGCCCGCGGCTGTGCATCTGGCGCTGAGTGCGCGGCGAGCTCGGCGAATGCTATGTCGGAGGCACCTGCGCCATCGAGCGCGATGCGCGCCAGTGTCTTCGTCGCGGTGCAACCGGCGACCGCTTGCGCCGATACTTCTTCGTAGGCGAGCGCCTTGGCCTCGGCGTCGCCAAGAAAAAACTCGAGCTCGCTCGCCGACGAGCGCCAGTTCACCGGCGTGATGATGATGCCGGCGAACTGGCAAGCCCAATGCAGCGTGGCGGCTTCCCAGCGGTTGGTCAGTGCGGTGACGAGATGATCGCCGGGCTTGAGGCCCAGCGCGTCGAAGCCCGCGACGACCGCCGAGACGCGCCGGTACCATTCGGCGTAACTGAGCCGCACCTCACCGTCGACGATTGCCAACGCTTGCGGATCGCGGGCGACGCTGGCGACAAAGCTCAAGCCCAGATCGAGCATGCTGACGTATCTCCTTCGCGCCCTATGATAGGCAATTTCACGGCAATACTGAAAGCTGCCCGGCTCCGCACTATGCAGGCGCAGACCGCAGGTTGCCTTGGCAAAAGGCCGCAGCTACAGCATTCGCAATGACATCGCTCACGCTTTTCGACCGCAAGCCTTGGCTTGCCGGTTTGACGCGCTCGCCCGAGCGCGCCGTCGCTGCGCTGATCGTCGGCTTCGCAATCTGCCGGCTGATCATCGCGGCGACGCTCGGGCTCGGCGTCGACGAGAGTTACGGCATCGGCGTCTCGCACGATCTGGAACTGTCCTATTTCGATCATCCGCCGCTGCACCTTTGGATCGCGCACGTCTTCATGCCGCTGTTCGGCGACGGCCGGGCGTTGCGTATTCCGTTCGTCGCGCTGTTCGCCGGCACGACGTGGCTGCTGTTTGTTTTGACCCGGCACCTGTTCGGCGCCGCCGCCGGCGTTTGGGCGGTGCTGGCGCTGAATTTTTCGGCGTTCTTCATCCTCGCCGGCAGCTTCATTCTGCCGGACGGGCCGCTGATGCTGTGCCTTGTCGCCGCCGCCTGCGTGCTGGCGCGCGGATTGTTCCCGGCCGGCACGCCGGTTTCGCCGTGGCGCACCTGGCTCGGCGCCGGTTTTTGGTTCGGCCTTGCCGGCTTGTCGAAGTACCACGCGGTGCTGATTGCGCTCGGGCTCTTTCTCTATCTGATCAGCACGCCGCAGCGGCGCAAAATGTTGGCGCATCCGGCGCCGTGGGGCGGCGCCGCGCTGGCGCTCGTCATGTTCACGCCGGTTCTTGTTTGGAACGCCGAGCATCACTGGGTGTCGTTTGCCTATCAGGGCGGACGCGCCGAAGGCTACGGCGGCTTTCCGAAGATCGTTCAGTTTCTCGCCAATCTTGGCGGCCAGTTTTTGTGGATGGCGCCGTGGGTGTTCGTGCCCATGGCGGTGGCCGCCTATGAAGCGCTGCGACGCGGCCGCCAAGCGGAGCGCTCGTGGTTTTGTCTGTGCCTCGGCCTGCCGACGATTGTGCTGTTCACGCTGGTGCCGTTATGGGGCGATCGCGGCTTGCCGCATTGGCAGATGCCGGGCTGGCTCATGTTGTTTCCGGTGCTCGGCGATCATCTGGCTCGCGAAGTCCTGGTGCGGCGCCGGCCGCGAGTTTGGGCCGTCGCATCGGCGGTCTCGGTGGCCGTGGCGGCAATCGTGCTCATCGCTCATGCCGATACCGGCTTCGGCCGTCTGCTGTTCCCGTCGCTGTTCGCCAAGGGCGACCCGACGCTCGAAGCCTACGAATGGACACCGCTGCACGACGAGCTGCAGCGGCGCGGCCTGCTCGACCGCCCGAACCTGTTCGTCATTTCCAATAGCCCGATCGACATCGGCAAGATCGACCAGGCGCTGCACGACGCGCTGCCCATGCAGGTGTTCGGCGAAGCCAAGCAATACGCGTTCCGCGTCGATCCGAAGACGCTCCTCGGCCGCGATGCTTTGATCGTCGGCCAGCGCAACCGTGCCGTCGGCCTGCGCCGTGCGCTAGCGCCGTACTTCGACTCGATCGACGAGTTGCCGCCGTTCACGTTCGGCCGCTCCGGCATGAACGAAGTCGAGCTGCGCTTGCTCTACGGCCACGTGCTGAAACAGCCGCTGCCGTCGCGGTATGATTAGGCCGGCTCGCGGACGCGCGCCGTCAGGACGATCTCGACGGCCTTGTACACCTGATCGACCCCGATCGCCTGCATGCAGACGTTGTCGGTGCAGGCGCTCTTGCGATGATTGCTGGCGCTGACGCAGGGCGAGCAGGCGAGGCCGGCGTAGATCGCCGTCGCGGTGCCGAGCGGGTGATAAAGATGCGGCGTCTCCGGGCCGAACAGCACGATGGTCGGCAGTTCGCATGCCGCGGCAAAATGCGCCGGTCCCGAATCGTTGCTGATCATGACACTGGCTATGGCGTAGAGTGCCGGCAGATCGGTGAGCGCGGTGTGGCCGGCGAACGCGATGCAGCGGCCGCCGGCGCATTGCGCCGCGAGCGCTTCCGCCTCGGCGCGCTCGCTCGGCGCGCCGGTGATCAGCACGAGCGCTTCGCCGTGTGCCGCCAGAATGCGGCGGATCAGCTCGGCGTAGCGCTCCGGCATCCAGCGCCGCTGCGGCAGCATGTTCGAGGCATTCGGATTGACCAGCACCAGACGGCTCCGGGACAGATCGCGGCCGGGGGCGAGCGCGGCGACTTGCGCCCGCACCGCCTCGCGCGCCGCCGCGCTTGGCGGCTGCGTCGAGATCGTCAACTCGTCGTCGCCGATGATGGTTTTGGAGTAGGGAACGGTCGGCGTCTTGCTCAAAAGCGCATCGATCAGCGCGATAAAATTTTTCGCAATATGAATGTGCGGATTATAGGCGACGCGGTGAGTCAGCATTTCGCCGCGATAGAGGCCCTCGTTGTGAAAGCGATAGAAGCCGGCGCGGCGGTCGGCGCCGCAAAGCCCGGCGAGCAGGCCGGTGAAGCGTGAAAACAGTTCGAGATCGACGACGGTATCGATGCCGTTGCGCCGCGTCCACTTCAGGAATGCCAGGGTGTCGAGGGCGAGGTGCCACAGCGAGCCGCTGCGAATGGTGAAGACGTTGCGCCGCTCGATGGTGCCGGTGAACGCCAGCGAGTCGGCGTTTTGCGCAAAGATGACGAAGTAGAGCTCGGCGCCGGCGCGGTCGCGCGCCTTGCGCAGCGCCGGATCGGCCAGAATCGTGCTGCCCATTTCCGACAGCTCGATGAACAGGATGCGCCGCATCGGCCGCGGCGGTTCGCGCCGCACCAGATTGCGCAGCCGCACCGCGAGCGTCGCCAAAAAGCACAACGGAACGCCGGCCAGACGGTCGATCCGGCGCATGGCGTCGACGCTGATGCCGCTATCGCTCATTCAGTCCTCTACTGACTGTCATGCTCGGCGACCCGCCTTCGCTCGCTCGCGAGCTACGGCGGGTTTGAGTCCGCCGAAGCGCAGAGCGCGTAGGCGGGAAGCCGAGCATGACAGTAATCAGTGTGCAGGGCCTCGATTACTGGATCATCCGCTTGCGCGGATGATGACATGCGGCTGGTTTTAGCGCCCTCGGTATTGCTAATGCCAGCCCTTCATCGGCAGTTCGAGCTTGGCGGTGGCGCGGTCCTGCGGCCAGACCGAGACATATTGCTTGCCCTGCAGCTGGATCAGATAGGTCGCCGACAGGATGTTCTGGCCGGTGGCGTCGAACTTCACGCCGTTATAGCCCATGATGAGCTGGTCGGGCTTGAGGTCGGTCGCCTGAAGAGCCGTCTGGATTTTTTCCGGCTCGGTCGACCCGGCGCGATTGATTGCATCGGCGAGCACGAAAAAGCCCTGCATCCAGCGCGCGCTGGTGTCGTCGAGGTCGCGGCCGTATTTGGTCTTGAACATCTGATTGACGATGTAGCTTGCGCTGCCCGGCTTGCCGATGTCGAAGGCGCTGCGGTTGATGGCGCCTTGCGCGAGATCGCCGGCATTGGGAATGAACGCCGGATCGGAGAAGCCGGAATCGTCGCCGATGATCACCGGCGGCAGGTAGTCGAGGTTTTTCATGGTCTTGAAATAAAGAATGATATCCGCCGTGTAGCTGACGAACACCACGGCGTCCGGCTGCAAGGTCTTGAGCTGCAGCACCTGTGCGGTCACGTCGGATGAGTTGGCGTTGTAGGCGATCTGCGCGCCGACCTTGATGCTCGCGGTCTTGGCGGCCTCCACGATGCTGGCGCCGACCGAAGTGCCGTAATCGGTATTCTCATTGACCACCGCGATGGTGTCGATCTTGCGGCCCGATTTCTTGATGTCGTTGAGGAAGTCGAAATAGGCATTGGCGAAGTCCGGCGCGATCGGCGTGGTGCGGAACGTCCATTTGAAGCCGCGGCCGGTGATGTTGGCGGCAACCGAATCGGCGACCAGGTACGGCACGCCTTGGCGCTCGGCGACCGCGGTGGCGACGAGCGACACCGAGGAGTGATACGAGCCCAGCATGGCGGCGACGTGATCCTGGGTGATGAGGCGAAGCGTCTGCTGCTGGCCGACCTGCGGATTGCCCTGATGATCGGCCTCGTCGAGCTCGATCTTGGCGCCGCCGAGGCCCGGCAAGCCGGCGCTGGCGGCGAGCGGCAAGCTCTTCAATTCGGGATGCGCGTCATTGACGATGTCGACGCCGAGATGGACCGCGTCGCGCGCCGACTGTCCGGCGCTCGCGGCATTGCCGGTCAGCGGATAGATCACGCCGATCTTCACTGGGCCGGCGGCGTAAGCGGAGCCGGCAAAAATGGCGGTCAGGACGGCGACGATGCCGCACGCGGCTCTGTTCATGGCTTTCTCCCCTTACGGCGTCGGCCCGGGTGGAAGCGGCATTTGAACGAAAAACCGGCGCGCTTGTCCATCGCCTTGCGGCGCTGCGCAGCTCTCCCGCGCGCGGCCGCGTGCGGGGAGGGATGAACTTCAACTACTTCCGCGTCGGGAACAGAGCCGCGGGAAAATCGGCCGCGGAGCGATGCCCGCCATCCCGCGGTTGATAATCCGGATGCGGATTGGGATCGGGCTCGACGGCGCGACGGTAAAGATGCCAGGTCGCATGGCCGAGTATCGGCATCACCACCGGCAAGCCGAGGAAGAGCGGCAGCGAACCGGCCAGCAAAAGCACCGCGACGATCAGCCCCCATAACGCCATGGTCGCCGGATTGGCCACGACGACGCGGATGGAGGTGTAGAGCGCCACCGCGGCGCCGACGTCGCGATCGAGCAGCAGCGGAAACGATACGGCGCTCATCGTCAGCACGACGGCGGCGAAGACAAAGCCGACGCCGGTGCCGACGATGATGAGACCCCATCCGGCGCGTGTCGTGAACACGTCGCTCAAGAATTGCCCGATCGAAGCCGGCGCGTGATAGCCGAAGAAGCCGATGTAGATCGCTTCTGCGACCGCGATCCAGATCAAAAACAGCGCCATCAACAACAGGCCGAGCGCCAGGATGGGGCCGCGCGACGGCGAATGCAGAACGTCGAAAGCGTGAGTCGAAGTGCTGTCGAGTCCCGCCTCGCGGCGCCTGCTCAACTCATAGAGGCCGATCGCCGCGAACGGACCGACCAGAGCAAAGCCGGCGGCAATCGGAAATGCGAGCGGCAGCATCGCCTGGCCGATGGTCATGGCGATCAGAAACAGGCCGATCAGCGGATAGACCACGCAGAGAAAAACGGCGTGGCTTGGCATCGCGGTAAAATCGTCGAGGCCGCCGCGCAGCGCCTGCATCAGGTCGGACGGCGCGATGTGGCGGACGGTGGGGCGGACCGCCGGCGTGCCGGCGCCGACCAGAATATGGGAATACGACATGGGCGCATCTCCCTCCCTGAACCTTCGTTCACGGGCCGCGCCTGCGGCCGGCCGCCGCAAGGCGCCCGAGGTCTTCACCACGCGCATTATGGCAGGGCGTCGTGGGACGACAAAGACAAACGCGGAAGCCAAGCTCTTTGTCGCGTTCACAAAGTGGTGTCCGCGCGTTGTGCACTGCGGTGAGCCGCGAAAAGTTAAAGAGCAAGGAATCAGCGAAACACAAAATAAAGAGGCCCCGCTGGGCGGGGCCTCTGGGCTGGTTAGCCCCACTACTCGGGGCGTTGCACCGGCATTAGTAGCGCCAGTGATGCCTGAAGTGCCTGTGGTTCCAGCGCCAACCCGGCGCCACGACAACGCCCGGGGCGCCGTAATAGCTGTCATAGTACCCATACGGGTAATCGTAGTAGCCGCCGTAATACGGAGCGGCCCCGTAATACGGACCGCCCACGCCTACGCCGACGCCGCCCGGTCCGACATAGAAGCCGAACTGAGCCATGGCCGGGGCCGCCGCTGCAGTGACGATCGCCGCCGCTGCGGCCGTGCTCAGTAGGAGTTTTCTCATGAGTACCTCCTTTCGCTCCTATAAAAACGCGCAAGCGCGCCTGGTTGTTCCGGCCGCGCGAATGCGTTCGCAAATGCTGCGATGAATGGTCGTTCAGCCGAAGGAACAGCGTAAGGAACAAACAACAGCGTGCGACGCGACGCGCGCTATTCGGCGGCGATGCGCAGCGCCTCGGGGTCCTCATGATGCGCGCGCGTCTCGCCGCGCAGCCAGGCCTGGAAGCGATCGAGATAGAGATAGATCACCGGCGTCGTGAATAGGGTCAGGCATTGGCTGAACGCCAAGCCGCCGACCATGGCGTAGCCCAGCGGCTGCCGCAGTTCCGAGCCGGAACCGCTGCCGAGCATCAGCGGCACGCCGCTCAGCAACGCCGTCATGGTGGTCATCATGATCGGACGGAAGCGCAACAGGCAGGCTTGGCGCACCGCCTCGCGCGGCGCCAGGCCGGCGCGTTCGCGGCTGATGGCAAAGTCGACCAGGATGATGCCGTTCTTCTTGACGATGCCGATCAGCAGGATGAGGCCGATGATGCCGATCACCGACAGGTCGAAACCGCCCGCCCATAGGCAGAGCAGTGCGCCGACGCCGGCCGAAGGCAGCGTCGACAAGATCGTCAGCGGATGAATGTAGCTCTCGTACAGCACACCGAGGATGACATAGACCACCACCAGCGCGGCGGCGATCAGCACCGGTTCGTTGGACAGCGCTGCCTGGAACGCCTGGGCGTTGCCCTGGAAGCTGGTGATCAGCGACGAAGGCATGCCGATCTCGTCGGCGGTGCGCCGGATGGCGTCGACCGCCTGGCCCAGCGCCACGCCGGGCGGCAGATTGAAGGTGACCGTGATGGCCGGGAATTGTCCGGAATGGGACACCAGCAGCGGACCGATTTGATTGGTGTCGAGGCTGACCAGCGTCGATAGCGGGACCAATTGGCCGGTGGCGGGCGCCTTGATGTAAAGCTGCTCGATCGCCTGCGGCATGTTGTACTGCAGCTCCGGCAGCACTTCCAGGATGACGTAATACGAATTGTTGGTGAAGTATTGCGTGACCTGACGCTGGCCGAACGCGTCGTTGAGCGTGTCGTCGATGAGCTGCGGCTGAATGCCGAAACGCGACGCCGCGTCGCGATTGATTTTGATCGCCAGCACCGGCGCACGGTTCTGCGCGTCGGTCGCCACGTCGGCCAATTGCGGCAGCTTCTTGAGCCGGTCGATCAGCCGCAGCGTCCAGGTGTTCAGCTCATGGACGTCGGGGTCCTGCAGCACATACTGGAACTGACCGCGGGCGATGCGGCCGCCGACGGTGATGTCCTGGGCCGGCTGCAGGAACAGCCGCACGCCGGGCACCTGGCCGAGTTTCGGCCGCAGCCGATCGACAATCTGGGAGGCCGTCACCGAACGATCGTCGCGCGGCTTGAGACCGATGATAAAGCGGCCGGTGTTTTGCGTGTTGCCGTAGCTCGGCCCGAAGAACGATCCGAAATCGGCAACGTCCGGATCTTGCGCGATCACCTTGGACAGATCGCGGGCGATCGCCTGCATCTTTTCCGGCGAGACGTCCTGCCCGGCCTCGGAAATACCGAGCAGCATGCCGATGTCCTGGGTCGGGAAAAAGCCCTTCGGGATCGTAACGAACAGCACGCCGGTGGCGATGACCGTGGCGATGAACACCATCAGGGTGGTGAACTGGTGCCGCAGCACGACGTCGAGACCGCGGCCATAGGCCTCGAGCGTGGCGTCAAAACCGCGCTCGATGAGCCGGTACAGCCGGCCGTGCGCGCGGTCGTGCTCGCTCACCAGAAAGCGCGAGCACAGCATCGGGGTCAGCGTCAGCGACACCACCACCGAAATGACGATCGCCGCGGTGACCGTGATGGCAAATTCGTGGAACAGCCGGCCGACGATGCCGCTCATGAGGAGGAGCGGAATGAACACGGCGATCAGCGATACGCTGATCGAGATCACCGTGAAGCCGATCTCGCGGGCGCCCTTGATGGCGGATTGCAGCGGCGTGGTGCCGGCTTCCAGATGCCGGAAAATATTCTCCAGCACCACGATGGCATCGTCGACCACGAAGCCGACCGCGATGGTGAACGCCATCAGCGACAGATTGTCGAGGCTGAAGCCGGCCAGGTAGATCACCGCCGTGGCGCCGAGCAGCGACAGCGGCACCGCGGCGGCGGGAATGAGCGTGGCGTGGATGCTGCGCAGGAACAACAGGATGACCAGCACCACCAGCACGCAGGACAGCGCCAGCGTGAACTCGACGTCCTTGACCGAGGCGCGAATGGTCTGGGTGCGGTCCACGATGGTGTCGAGGTGGATGCCGGGCGGGATCAACGAGCCGAGGCGGCCGAGGGTGGCCTTGATGTTGTCCACCGTGTCGATCACGTTGGCGCCCGGCTGCTTGAACACGAGCAGCATCACCGCCGGCTGTTCGCCGTGCAGCGCGCCCAGCGTCACGTCTTGCGGGCCGTCGATGGCGGTGCCGATGTCGCGCACCCGAACCGGCGCGCCGTTGCGATAGGCGATGATGACGTCGTTGTACGCGCTCGCCTCGGTCAATTGATCGTTGGCGGTGATGGTGAAGCTTTGCTCGCGGCCCAACAGCGTGCCTTTGGCTGCGTCGGTCGTTGCATTGGTGAGCGCGGTGCGGACCTCCTCGAGCGTCAGACCGCTCGCCGTCAGCTTGGCCGGATCGACCTGGACGCGAACCGACGGCGTCTGTTGGCCGCCGATAAAGACCTGCGCCACGCCCGCGACCTGTGAAATCTGCTGGGCGACGACGTTCTCGGCGAAATCGTCGATCCTGGTCAGCGGCAGCGTTTTGGAGGTGGCCGAGATGATCAGGATCGGCGAATCCGCCGGATTGACCTTGCGATAAGTCGGCGGCGAGCTGAGATTTTTCGGCAGGAAACGCGTTGCCGCCGTAATGGCGGCTTGCACGTCCTGCGCGGCGGCGTCGATATTGCGGTCAAGGTCGAATTGCAGGGTGACGACGCTCGAGCCGAGCGAGCTCACCGAGCTCATCTGCGCCACGCCGGCGATCTGCCCGAACTGGCGCTCCAGCGGCGTGGCGACGGTCGCCGCCATGGTCTCGGGACTGGCACCGGGAAGGCTGGCGCTGACGTTGATGGTCGGAAAATCGACTTGCGGCAGCGGCGCGATCGGCAGCAACGGAAACGCCACGATGCCGACCAATGCCAACGCCGCCATCAACAGCGACGTGGCGATCGGCCGGCGAATGAACGGCTCGGAAACGTTCATCGGCTTGGTTCCGCCGGCTGTCCGGCCGCCGGATTCGGCGCGCGAACGATCACATGCGAGCCGGCGTCGAGCCGCGATGCGCCGTCGACCACGACCCGCTCGCCGGCAGCGAGGCCCTTGCCGACGACCGCCGTGTTCTCATCCACGGTTTGCGCCACGACCGGGCGCTGTTCGGCGGTATCGTCCCGCTTGACCACCCAGACGTAAAGGCCGTCGGGTCCGCGCTGCAGCGCCACCGGCGGCACCACCACGGCATCTTTGCGCGTCGTGACCAGAATGTGAACGTGCACGAATTCGCCGGGCCACAGCCGCTCATTGTCGTTGGGGAATTCGGCTTTGAGCCGGATCGTGCTGGTGCTCTGATCGATTTGATTGTCGATCAGGAGCAGCCGGCCGCGGGCGAGCTCTTGGGAATTGTTCTGATCGAACGCCAGCACGTCGACCTGACCCTGGAGCATGGCCTCGCGCACCGGTCCGAGATCGCCCTGCGGCAGGGTGAAGATCACGACACACGGCTTGATCTGGGTGAGCACGGTCAGCGGATTGGTGTCGGTTGTGTGAATGATGTTGCCGACGTCGACCTGGCGGAAACCGACCACGCCGTCGATTGGTGCCGTGATGGTCGCGTAGTTGAGCTGCGTCTGCGCGGCCTCGATGGCCGCCTGGTCGGCGGCGATCATCGCCTTGAACTGATCGACCTTGGCCTGCTGGGTGTCGACGTTCTGCTGCGTCTCGGCGTTCTTGAGCACCAGGGTTTTGAAACGAACCAGATCCTTTTGCGCGCTGGTCAGTTGCGCCTCGTCCTGGTTTTTCTTGGCGACGGCCTGATCGAGCGCCGCCTGCAGCGGCGCCGGATCGATGCGGGCGAGCACGTCGCCCTGGCGCACCTCCTGGCCCTGGCGGAAATCGACCGAAACGATTTGGCCGTTGAGCTGGGCGCGGATAGCCACCGTATTGAGCGCCGCGACGGTACCCAGCGCGTCGTAAAAAATCGGCACATCGCGCTGCCCGGCCGCGGTGACGACGACCGGAACCGAGGGCGTCGCCGCCGCGTGGGCGGGACGAGACTTGGTCAGCCGGTTGACCGCAACGCCGGCGAAAGCAGCGGCTGCGACGAGCGCCACGACCGCCCATACGATCGGCCGCAATTTGTGCTTTTTCGTCAATGCGCTCATCCGCGTTTCTATAGCTTGCCGGCGCCTTTTCTGAAAGCCGGCGGGCCTCGGCCGAACCCATTAAAGTTCGGTAAGAATGGCGCGCCCGATCGCGTGGCCGGCCAAGCAATTTCACCATAGATGCATTCTTGTGCTGTATTGCGCGGCAGTTGAAGTCATAGCTTGACCATAAGCCTCGCAGCCTTCATCGATTTCCGTGATTTTGGTAAATCCGGATCACGTCTGAGGCAGTGAAGCTAACGGCGTACGCGGAGCGCGGTATGGCTTTGGCCATCGTACCTTTGATCATGTGCGGCGGCGCCGGAACGCGGCTATGGCCGGCCTCGCGCGAGAACCGGCCCAAACAATTCCTGCCGTTGTTTGGTAATAGCTCGACGTTCCAGGAAACCGTACGTCGCGTCAGCGATCCGGCGCTGTTCGGCCGGCCCATTGTGGTCACCAACAGCCAATATCGGTTTCTGGTGGCCGAACAGCTCACCGCCATCGGCGTCGAGGCCGACATTTTGCTGGAGCCCATGCGCCGCGATTCCGGGCCGGCCATCGTGGCCGGGGCCGCGTTCGCCCACCGTCGCGACGGTGACGTTCTGGTCGCGGCGCTTGCCGCCGATCACGTCATCGGCGATGCGGCCGCCTTTGCGGCGGCCTGCGCCGCGGCGGCGCCGGCCGCCGCGGCCGGCCGGATCGTCACGTTCGGCGTGCGGCCGACGCGGCCGGCGACCGAATACGGCTATATCCGCGCCGGCGCGGCGCTTGGCGCCGACCTGTTCGAGGTCGAGCGCTTCGTCGAAAAACCGGATGCCGCGACGGCGCAAAGCTACGTTAGCGAAGGCTATTTGTGGAATTCCGGGAATTTTTTGTTCGGCGCGCAAAAGCTGCTCGCCGAGTATCGGCGATTCGAGCCGGACAGTGCGGCTGCGATCGAACAGGCGGTCGAAGCCGCCGGCAAGGACCTCGGCTTCGTTACGCTCGATCCGCAAGCGTTCGGCCGCGCCGTCGCCAAATCGATCGATTACGCGGTGATGGAGCGCACCGACCGCATCGCCGTGATGCCGGTGTCGTACGGCTGGTCCGACGTCGGTTCCTGGCATGCGGTTTGGGAATTGTCGAAACGCGACGCCGCGCAAAACGCCGCGCAGGGGACGGCGTTTTTCATGGACGCGAAAGGCTGCTACGTCGCCACCGAGAAACAGCTTGTCGCGCTGCACGGCGTCGAAAACCTCATCGTGATCGCCACCGCCGATGCCGTTCTGGTGGCGCCGCGCGGCAGCGGCGATGCGCTGCGGCAGCTGGTCGGCAAGCTCAAGGGGGTGGCTCCGGCCATCACCGAGGATCACCTCAAGGTGCATCGGCCGTGGGGCTCCTATCAGTCGCTCGACCAGGGCGAGCGCTTCCAGGTCAAGCGCATCGTGGTCAAGCAGGGCGGCCGGCTTTCACTGCAGATGCATCATCATCGTGCCGAGCATTGGGTGATCGTGCGCGGCACCGCGCGGGTCACGATCGGCGACGAGATTCGCGTCCTGCACGAGAATGAATCGATCTACGTGCCGAGCGGCGCCCGGCATCGCTTGGAGAATCCGGGCAAGATCGACCTCGAGCTGATCGAGGTGCAGACCGGCTCGTATTTGGGCGAAGACGACATCGTCCGTTTCGAGGACGATTATCATCGCTGAGCCGGCGCGCCCGCTCACTTCGCAATGATGCGCGCCGCAGCCTGGGCCTGCTCACGACCGTTCGCGGCATCTTCGGCCGCACGACCGAACAAATTGCGCTCGACGATTTCGCAAATGGCGTGGGCGCACACGATATGGATTTGCTGGATGAGCGGCGTCTCGACACAGGGCGCGGCCAGGCAAAGATCGCAATAGGCCGTCATCGGACGCTCGCCGGCGCCCGTGAAGCCAATGGCCGTGATGCCGATGTCGCGCGCGGTTTTCAGTGCCGCCAAAATATTGGCGGAGCGACCGGACGTCGAAATGGCGATCAGCGCATCGCCGGACCTGCCAAGGCCGCGCACCTGGCGCTCAAACACATGCTCGTAGCCGTAATCGTTGCCGACGGCGGTGAGCACCGAGGTATCGGTGGTCAGCGCGATGGCGGGAAGCGGATTGCGGTCGAAATTCAGCCGCGCCACGAACTCGCCGGCGATGTGCTGGGCGTCGGCGGCGCTGCCGCCGTTGCCGGCGAGCATCAGCTTGCCGCCATTGCGAATAGCCTGCGTGATCGCATCGGCGATGGCGTACATAGTTCGCCGCAGCCGCGCATCGTCTGCCGCCCGCCCCAGCGTTTCGAGGGAGCGGCGGAAATGCGCCGAAATCGTATCGTCCTGTTCGGCCATAAAAGAGGATTCCCGGATCAAGGGCACTTTAATTCCGAGTCGGCTGCGGTACTGATAGCACTTTGCGACGTAAGGCAGCAGAGGGCACGCGAACCCGACACGCCGGCAATGATTTATGCTGCTCAAAGCGCTGAGCGCAACCTTTGAGAAAGCCGTAAGGTTTCCGGCTGGGAAATCGGCGCCAAGAGCCGGTCGCTCAATCTTCGGCTATGCGCGCAAGGACACCGTGTGCGGCTTGCGGACTATGATTTCTACGGTCTGAAAGAGTCTGACCGGAAACTCGACAAGCGGCTTTGGAATAGCACGCAGTCGGCGCAGTAACGGGTGATCGGCCGAAACCGAAGTCACCTCGAAACCCACATTGTTGAAGCTGCCGCGCACCTCGTGGAACGGCCGATAGAACGTCTCCTGCATGCAGAAATCGTGATAGGCCTGCGTCTTGTGTCGCTTGTCGGCCTGCGCGAGCCAGCCCCATTTCGGATCCAGCCCGCAGGCCAGGAAGGCTCTGATCGCCCACTTGCGCAGCGGGCTCTTCGGCAGCCAGTGCACGATCGGCATGAAAAGATGCGGCTCGATCAGCCGCAGTTTTCCAGGGTAGACGTGAAAGCCGTAGCCGCCGATGGCCGTTATGCGCGCGATCTCGCGCGTCACGGCTTGGATATCGGCAACGTGCTCGAGCACGTAGTGGGTGAAGACGAAATGAAAAACGCCGTCAGCAAAACCGGTACGGCAATCGGCGCCGATGAGCTTGACGGTGCGATCGAAATCATAATTGCGGGCGCCGAACAGGGCGCTGCCGCGTTGCGCCGCTTCGGCGCGTATTTCGGCGCCGTAAGCGTCGTAACCGGCATCGCGCAGCCAGAGCACGTATTCGCCGCGCCCGCTGCCCCAATCGAGGATCTTCATCTGGCCTTTGCTCAGGCCGAGCCGCTGCCGCGTCAGTTCGATGTAACGCAGCACCTCGGAATTGGGTGCAAAGGTCGCGAATTCGGACTCGGTCAAGAGCGCATCGTAGCTCATCCGCAACTCCGCCAGAGATCGTTGATAGGCGCGCGCCGACCGCGCGCTCTGGATGCTGCCAGTGCGGCCAAGCGATGTCGATGCGGAACGCCCGTTAAGGTAAAGCGCGCGCAGCCGCCTCGAGATCATTAACCTAAAGAAGCAAACGACGCGCGAAGGTCACGATAGTGCTGCGATGTGATGTATCTATGCGGCCACGTTTCGACGTTTGGCAGATTGCAAATGCCTTTGGCCCGCTCGATCGGCAAATTGCTGAGAACTCTCACCGACGGGCCTTGGCGCGCCTATCTCGATATTTTGGTCGTCGGCTCGGGCGCCCGCATGTTCGGGCTCGCCTCGCAATTCGTTGTGCTCGTCATGCTCAGCCGATTGCTGCCGAAGCAAGACTTCGGCGATCTGATGACGGCGTACGGATTTTATCGGCTGGCTGGAGCGGCGCTCGGCATCGGTGGATCGCTGGTCTTGCTGTTCCACGTCTCGCGGCAGCGCGCCGATCGGCCGGCGGAGATCAGGCTGCAGCGGTTTTCGGCGCTGGTCGGCGCCATTCCGTCCGGCGCCATCGCGCTGGCGACGGTGTTCGCCGCGTCCCCGATTGCCGCGGCGCTCGGCAAGCCGTCGCTGGCGGTCTGGCTGCAACAACTCGCGCCGTTCGTGGTCTTCACCACGCTGTTGACTATCACCACCGGCGCGCTGGAGGGTCGGTCGCGGGTCGCCGAGTCGATTTTCTGGGGCGAGGTTGCACCGAATGCCGTGCGCATGGTGCTGCTGCCGTTGGTCGCGCTGTTGCACTTGCCCGCCGTCTTCGTGGCGCACGTGCTGACGCTGTCGGTGCTGCTGCCCTGGCTGTTTTTGGCCCGCCGCATCGCGAGCCGCGATGTCGCCGGCTGGCAGCGTTGGTCGCGTTGGGATTACTCGTATTGCGGCAAGTTCGTCATGGCGACACTGTTTGCCAATCAGCTCGGCGCCGCCGACATCGTGATCGCGAGCCTGTTGTTCTCCTCGACCACCGTGGCCGATTACGCGGTTGCGGCAAGGCTCGCCGCGCTGTTCACGTTCTTCGAGCTGGCTTTGCTCAAGCGCTTTGCGCCGCGTGCCGGCAGGCTGCTTGAGCTCAAGGACCAGGCCGGCCTGCATCGCGAATTCGAAATGTGCCGGCGTCTCGCCGTCGGCTGCGTCGCCGTTACCATCGCCGGCGTATTGCTTCTGGCGCCGATTTTGCTGCCGTTGTTGGGCAACTATATCGGTGCCCGTGAATTTTTGATCTGGCTCGCCATTCCGTCGTTCCTCGCCGCGTTTTACGCCACCTCGGATCGGCTGCTGATCATCGCCGGCCAAGCCAACGTCGCCCTTGTGGTCACCGCATCGTCGTTCTTTGTGTTGCTGACAACTCCATTCGGCCTTGCGCCGTGGCTCGGCCCGGTGGCGATTCCGGCCGCGATGATTCTGTCTGTCATCCTGTTCAATCCGATCGTGGCGATACGCGCGCGGCGCTTGATCGGCGTGCGCACGCTGGCGTGGCGCGACGCGATTTTGATGGTGTGCGGCTGCACGGCCCTGGCAACGGCGGCCATCGCCGGTTCGTATGCCAGCGTGGTGATCGTGAGCGCGCTGCTCGGCGCGATCGGCGCCTACTATGTGATGACGGCGCTGTCGCGGTCGGGCGGCGAGACTTACGACAATTCCCTTATTCTTGTCGCCGGAACGGCGGCAACGCCGTGGCTGGACAGAGCCTCGCAATAGACCGCCAGCGTCTGTTGCGCGATGTTGCGCCAATCGTGCTTGGCCAAGACGCGGTCGCGGTCGCTCGCTGCCATGCGCTGCGGCTCCGCTGCGGCGAAAAATGCGTCGAGCTGATCGGCCAGCGCCGCGACGTCTCCGACCGCAATCAGACGCGCCCCTGGCAGCGCCAGTTCGCGGTGGGCCGCAATGTCGCTCAAGATCAAGCAAAGCCCATAACTCGCGGCTTCCAGCACCGCGATCGGCTGCCCTTCATGGCTCGAGGGCAGCACGAACACGCCGGCATGCGAATAGAGTTCGGCGAGCGCGTCGCCGCTCTGGTGTCCGAGCATGACCACGCCGGGCGTTTCGCGTGCGAGGGCTGCGACCGCCTTGGCGTAGCCGGTCGTATAGTCGGCGCCGCCGACCAGCGCCAGCCGCCATGACGGAGCTTTTAGGCGCGCATAGGCGGCGACGAGATCCAATTGCCGTTTCTGCTCGTCGATTCGTGCGACACTCAGCGCGTAGCGGCCTGAGGTGAGCCCGAACGCCGCCAGCGTACCGGTCGACTCGATCATTCGCGGCGTATCGATGCCATTCGGTATGGCGTTGACCGAGACCCGGTAGGTGCGGGCCATCTCCCCGGCGAGGCCCTCCGATACCGCGATACGGCCGTTGGCGAATTTCATGCCGACCGACTCGCCGAAACGCAGAATGCCGCGCGCCAGCGGGCCCCACTTGTCGTTTTCGTAGTTCAGGACGTGATGGGTGACGATCACGCGCAAGCCAAGCGCCCGCGCCAGCGGCGTGAACAAGGCGGGGCCGATCGAATGAATATGCAGAATGTCGGGACGATCGACCGCAGCCCGGAGGACGCCAAGCAAAGAATGGACAAACGCTTCAAGCCCGCTGATCCGAGGCGCCCATAGCGGTGTCAATGCGATACCGCGCCAGCGTCTTCGCGTCTTGTCGACGTAGCCGCTGCGCACGATGGCTTCGACCTCGCAGCCCAGCGCGGTGAGCGCAGCCGACAGTTTTTCGACGTGCTTTTCGGCGCCGCCCTGCACGTCGGGAAAGCCGCGGATGCCCAGCATGGTCACGCGCAAGGCGCACGGCCGCGGTTCGAATTGATTACGGTCGGCGATCATGTTCATCGCACCCGCACTCCGAGCGAATCGTAAAGATCGAGTTGGCGCTGCAGATAGACCGACGGGCAGAAATCCTTTTCGACCCAGGCCCGACCGGCCGCGCCCATGGCGGCGATGCGACTGTCTGGCAGCGCCGCAAAGCGCGTCAGCAACGCGGCGAGCGCCGTGACGTCGCCGGTCGGAAACAGCGCGCCGGTTTCGTCTTCGCGGATGAGTTCGGGAATGCCGGCATTGGCGGCGCCGATCACGGGTCGCCCGGCCGCGTAAGTCTCCAGCACCGCGAGCGGCGCGTTCTCAGGAACTTCCGACGGCAGCACGACGGCGCGGGCGTCTTGGATGAGGCCTGCCAGCGCCTCTCTGCCGAGATTGCCGGCAAAGATCACGTCGGCGCCGTTCTGCGCGGCGATGCCGCGCAGCCGTGCTTCATCGGGCCCACTGCCGGCGATAGTCAGCGGTTGACGCGCTGCAGCCACGGCCCGCAGCAAGGTCTCGACGCCTTTCAGCCGATCGAGGCGGCCGCAGTAAACGAACCGGCGGCCGACATCCTTTGCCGGCGTGAACCGGTCGAGGTCGACGAAATTGGGGATATGGATGAAGCGCTGGCGTGGAAAACCCCAGGCCACCAGCGTTTCCAGCAAAAACCGGCTCGGCACGACGAAGCGCTCGACATTCGCCTCATAGAGCCGCATCGCGCGGTGCACGTAGGCCTCGATCATCACCAGGCCGGAGAGCGCCAGCGAGCCTTTGATGCAGCGGTGCAGCGCGACGTTATAGAGTTTGCCGCCGCGGCAGCTGTCGCACCGTTGGCCGTCGCGCATCATGGTGTAGGCGGGACACGCCAGCTTCAGGTCGTGCAGCGTCATCACCACCGGAATGCCGCGCTCTTTCAGCAGCGGCAGCAGCGACGGCGATAGATGATGATAGATATTGTGGGCGTGCGCGACGTGCGGGCGCACCGCGTCGAGCAAATCGCTCAGCCGCCGGCGCGCCTGCAGCGAATAGATCACGCGCGGCGCGCGGACGAGCTTGGCGGCCAAGCCGTAGTCTTCGCCGAATTCGATCTCGTCGGGGAAAAACTCGGACCAAGGTGTCGGCAAGTTTTTCGCGTGCCGCATCGCGAACGGCACCACCTGCCAGCCGACCGACTCGAACATGCGGTTGTGCTCGAGAAACAGCGTCTCGGCGCCGCCGCGGCCGTAATAGTAGTTGTTGATTGCCAGCAGGCATTTGGCTGCGGTCAACATGGTGTCACCGCGCCGTCTCGGCGATGCTGAGGAAGCGCAGGCCGAGCATCGCGATCAGCATCATGAACCACAGCGCGCTGCCGCCGCGAAACAGCTCCGCCTCGAAGCTGGACAGGCACAGCCCGAACAGCCAGATCTGCAGGAACAGCGTGGTGAGGGCGCGGTCCGCGCCGTACGCCAGGCAGCGGCGATAATCGGCGAACGGCTGCACCACGATAAACCATAACGCAGCGCCCAGCCCCAGAAGGCCGGTGGTCACGCCGAGATTGAGATAACCGTTGTGGGCATCGCTGGCGCGGTAGCCCCACGACTCGTGGAAATTATATTGCGACACGAGGTCAGGCGTGCCCCAGAACGACTCGAAGCCGAAACCGAACAGCGGACGCTGCGCGATGTGATCGATGGCGAAAACCCAGATCTCGTCGCGGCCGGTGAAGGTCGGATCGGGCAGCACCGCGCTGACCAGCGCCTTGACGGGTGCGAACATCACCGATCCGACGCTCAAGAGCGTGATCATGAAAGGCGCGCCGAGCACCAGCGCGAACGCCAGGAATCGGCTGCGCACGCGCGGCACCAGATAGGACACGACGAGCACGATCGGCAGCAGGTTGAGCGGTGATTTGGCGTGTGTGAAATACAGAAACACGCCGGCGCAGAGCGCGATCGCCACGCCGAGCGGCCGGCTCAGGCTGCGGCCGACGAAGATACTGATGAAGGTGAGCACCACCATGGCGGCGCCGGCGCCGTTCTTGTGAGCGAACAGGCCGCGCCAGTTGCCGGTGAGGTCGCCGGGTACCTCTGCCGCGGTCTCCAGCACGCCGATGTCGTCCGCCTGATGGATCGCGCGGGTCGGCATGAAGGCGACGCCGAAATAGCAGGCGACAAGGATGACGAGCGCGGCTGCGGCGAGCAGCCGCGCGAAGTGCTGGCGTCCCTGCGGCAGCAGCAACAGCACCGCGGCCTGGAAGATTGTGAACGACGCCAGCACGATGCGGCGCGCGGCGACGTCGGGGTAGACCGAGTGCAGCGCCGAGGCCGCAAAGGCGACGAACGTCAAGATGAGCGGCAGGGTGATGACGCGTGCGACCAACGGGCTGCGCTTGAGCAACGCGAAGGCGGCGAGCGTCCCGGTGACCAGAACCGTCGCCGCCTGGTTGAGAAAATCGCCTTGGGTGCTGGGATCAAGCTGCCGCGGGTTGCCCAGATCGGGAAACGGTGCGGTCGTGAACCAGACCAGCAGCAGCGTGCCGAGGAACAGCACGTCGCGGATCAGACGGTCGCTGTCGAGGTTTGCTGCCGCCGGCGCCGGCCGATAGCCCTCGGTCAGGCGCGGTGCGTGGCTCGTCGAGGAAAAATCCATGTGAATGCCGCTTGCGCCGCAACCAGACAGCCGCTCACGAGGGCGTCGCGCGTGCGACGGGCGCATCCCGATGGCTTGCGCCATGTGCGCCCGAACCGGTCACCAGATTCTTAAGGGCGCCACCGAGACGCGGAGCCCGAACCGTCCGGCCAGCGTGGCGGTCCTGGACGATTGTGCTGTCGATCCAAGCGAACGGATCGATGCGGCGACCAAACAGGCCCGGCCAGATGCCGGCCGCATAAACGTTCCAGGCAGTGACCGAATAGAGGCCGATACGCAGCGAACGGCATTTCAGCGCCATGACGGCAAACGGCAACAGCGCCAGCGATGCCAGGGCGAACGCGCCGCGCGCCGGCGTCGCCGCCATCGCCAAGGCAACGGCGATCAGCGCCAGCCACCAGACGTGCACGGCCGAGAGCAACAACAGTTCGTGCCGCATCTTGCGAAGCGCGGGCCAAAATGCGTTGCGGCCCAGGACAGCGCGCAATACTTCGCCGGTGCCGAACGCGAGCCGGGTCCTCCAGCGGCGCAACAGCAGCGCATAGGCGTTACCGCCGTGACCGTAATGATCGACGGCGGGAACGTCGATGCGCGCCAGCTTCCAGCCACGCACGCGAAGCCGCACGCCGAGCTCCATCTCCTCGCGGCTATGCAGATTGCGGTCGCCGAAATATCCGGCCGCTTCGATCGCTTCGCGGCGATAAAGCCCGCCGCAATCGAGCTGAGCGACCACGCCGGGCACGCGATCGACGTCGTGCGCGCTGGCGCGCTTGACGTATTCGAGATTGCTCGCTTCGCGCTCGACGACGATGCCGCCGACCCCGGCGAAGTCCGGGTGGTCTTTCAGAAAACGCAAGGCGTCGGGCAGAAAGCCGACCTCGAGCCGCATGTCGCCGTCGATCAGACAGACGAAACGGCCGCGGCAGTATTGGTAGCCGAGCTGCACGCCGGCGCCGCAGGAGCGGTCGGCGATTCGATTGAGCCGCACGATTGTAATCGGATAGCGCGCGGCGATTTCGACCGTCCGGTCCGTCGAGGCGCTGTCGGCTAGGATCACCTCGCCGTCCAATCCGGCGCCGGTGAGCGCAGCGAGCGCGCTTTCGATCGTCGCGCCGATATGGCGCTCTTCGTTGAGCGCTTTGATGACGATGCTGACCTCAGGAAGCGCGCCGGACATCTTGGTGCACGTTCAGTGAAATGGACGAACGAAAGCGCGGCGGAGCCGCATCTATCAGCCTGGTATAGCCCGGTGCGCCGGCCTGCGGCCGGCTTGTCGGCGTTAACGCTAATGCGTCGACAGCGCTGCCTTGCGCGCTCCGGAAGAATTCAGGCCCAACGCATCGGCAACATCGGGTTCGAGATCGGCGCCGGGCTCAGGGGCGAGGCCAAAACCTTGGCCGCGATAGACCCATGCGGCCCAGCCGAAATTTTGCGCTTCCGCGGCCTGCCGGACGTCGCGAAACCATTGCGCACGTTCGTTGGCGCGGACGCCGGATAACTGCAACGCGGTCTGCCGCGCGCCGAACTCGCCGAGCATGACACGATCCGGTGCGATGCCTTGCGCGCGCGCCCAGGTCGCGACGCGCTCGAACTCCTTGGCGACGGTAGTGCGGTCAAATCCGGAATTCCGATACTGCTCGAGTCGGGCTTGCGCGTCGCGATAGGCCTGCGCTTGGCGGGTCGCGGCAAGCTCGCTGGTGCCGATCAATGCGGCGGTCGCCGTCAGACTGTCGCCGATCGGGCGCGCGCGAGCCGGATAAGGAACGTCGGCCAGATAACGCGCGGCGTTCCATGACGCCCCCTGATGGGTGAACTGATAAGGATCGTAGTAGTGGAACGAGAACTGTACTGCCGGATCCTTGGCCAACGCTGCCGTGCGCATCGCCATCAGCGCCGCCGCCGAGCCTTCGTCGCCGCCTTCGACCACCAGGGTGAGGCGGGCCGAATCCCGACGCGCCGCCGCATAGGCGGCATCGAGCATCGGCTGCCAGACCTGCGCGAATACCGGCGGCTCGTTCATCAGTTCCAGCGCAATGTTGGCGGAGCGCAGTCCGTCGAGCAGACCGGCGGTGCGTTCGATGAGCCGCAGATAGTCTGCGAATAGCGGGCTGCTCGTGCCCGCTGTCAGCGCTGCGGCGGTGTAGTCCGGATGCATGTCGCTTGGGTGGAAGTCGACAATGACGCCGAGCTCGGCCGCTAGGATCAGATTGATGCGTTCGACCAGCATGCGATCGAGCGCGTCGCGGCGCTCGCCGTCAAACTGCAGGAACGGGCCGGGGTCGACGGCCAGCCGCACGAAATCGAAGCCGGTACGTCGCACAGTTTGCAGCTCGGCGGCAAACCGTGCGGTGCTGACAGCGGCGAACGGCGGAAACACGAATTCGCGGGCAGGGCCGGGCGTGATCGCCGCCCAGGCCATCAGGTGGCCGATGCCGATGCCGCGGCGGAAGGCGGGCTGGTCGATGGCGCCCACAGTCCGCGCCATGCCGCCAAGCCAGGCGGCCGCGCACACCGAGAGGGCGACGACGAGGGCGGCGCGCCGGGTGCCGATCGCGGCGCGTGTTGCTGCTCGATGAGACACAAGCGGTCGCGGCGCTGCCGCTTCGTCGCTGACTATCGTGCTCTCGATCCACCCCGCCGGCGGCTTACGCGCCCGCATGAAGCCCGGCGAGAAACACAGCGCCTGGGCGTTCCACACTGTGATCGAATAGAGCGCATTGCTCAGCGAACGCCAGCGCACTGCCATGATGGCGAACGGCAACGCGATGAGCGCAGCAATGGTAACGAGCGCGGCCGGACCGCTGAATGCCACGGCTACGGCAGCGATCGCCGCCCACCACATCGCGACCAAGCCGCATAACTGCGAATTGCGGTCGTTGCGGGCGATGAATGCGAAGTGCGACCGGCCGATAGCGGCGCGGATCAGCTCGCCAGGCCCGCAGGCGTTGCGGGTCCGGATGCGTTGCCACAGCAGGCGATACGGATTGCCGCCGCGGCAGTAATGCTCGACGGCGGGCTGGTCGATCCGCGCCAAGGTCCAACCCGCCGCATGCAGGCGGGCGCCGAGCTCCAATTCCTCGCCGCCGTGCAGGTTGCGGTCGGTCGCGTAGCCGAGCGCCTCGATGGCAGAGCGGCGATAGAGGCCGCAGCCAGCCAAGCGCGTGACCGCGCCGACCCGGCTGTCGGGATCGAATCTGGCGACGCGCTGCGCGTATTCCAGATTGGCGATTTCTTGATTGATGACGGCGCCGCCGACGCCGGCGACGCTCGGGTTCTCCTTGAGATAACCGACGGCGGCGGCAAGAAAATCCGGATGCAGCCGCATGTCGCCGTCCATCAGGAACAAAAATTCGCCACGGCTGTACTGAAAGCCCAGCTGGGCGCCAGCTCCGCAGGAGCGGTCCTCAACCCGCTCGAGACGTACGACCTTGATCGGATAGGTCAGGGCGATGGCGACCGTGCTGTCGGTTGACGCGGCGTCGGCGAGAATCACCTCGCCACCGACACCCGCGAGCGCTACGAGCGCGCTCTCGATGGCGGCCGCGATGCGCTGTTCCTCGTTGAGCGCCTTGATGATGATGCTGACTGTCGGCTGTGTGTTATCCGGCATGACGTCCCTCGCGGAAGCTACATGCGCGCGACCGGATCGCCGAGCCGCGAATTGATCGCGCGGCTCAATCCGTTGAGCTTGCAATGCAGCGTCGAAGCATTTTCGTCGCGCGTCACGCAGATGCGCGGCAGCGCGTGCAGATGATCGCGATGCTGCGGAAAGATGGCGCCGGGCCGCGTGGTCACGGCGGTGCGGAAGCCGACCGCGCGGGAGATTTCCGTCTCGCGCGCGCCGCAGGCGCCGGCATGGCCGAACGGGTAGGCGTTGTGCCAAACCGGCTGACCGGTCACGTCCTGCAAGAACTTGCGGTTATCGGCCATTTCCATCTTGGCGGTTGCGGCCGGCGCGCGCGCCAGGTTGAGATGCGTCGTGGTGTGGCCGCCGATGGTCACCAGCGGATGCTGCGCCAGCGTGCGCAGCTGCTTTTCCGTCAGCGCCTCGCGATCGACCAGCGGGGCGATTTCGATGCCGGCCGCGGCGAGGGCTTCGCGCACCGCCGGCAGCCAATCGAAATTCTGATGGATCGCGGTCTCGATCGCCGAAAAGGTGCGTCGTTTGCCCGCCGCATCGGCGCAGACAAAGCGGCCGAGCCCCGGCAGCTCGATGCGGTCGCGGCGACGAATCCATGCGGCGACGCCGAACCACCACGCGTCGATATCGCGGGCGATCATTCCGGTCGGCACGTACACCGTGAACGGCGCCGCGTACTGTTCCATGACTGGCAGCGCCAGCGTCAGATTGTCGGCAAAGCCGTCGTCGAAGGTAAACGCTGCGAACGGTTTTGATGCCGGCGCGTTCAACCGCGCCGTCACCTCATCGAGCGTTATGAGGTCCAAATTCTGTCGCCGCAGTCGGCGCAGCACCCATTCCAGCGTGTTGACCGGACACCGCAAGGTGTGATCGGGATGAAACGCATCGTCGGTAACGACGCTGTGCAAGGCAAAGATGACGCCGCAGCCGCGATAGCGCAGCCCCATGGCGCGGCTCAATCCGGTAACGTGCGCGGTCGTATAGACAGCGCTCTTGACGATCGAAGGAACCTGCATCGCTCGTCCCGCTCGCCGGCCCAAGGAGGCGGCGTCGCATCTGGTCGCGCATGCGCGTTAGGCGCATGAATTGATTAGACGATTTCACTCGTCCCGTGCTCGTCTTGCTGGGAGTAACCCTAACGTCGGCGGCCGTTCACCGCGCTACGCGCCGGCCAGCACCGCGCCGCGGACTTTGCGCGCGTTGAGCCCGAGGGCCGACACGATGGCGCCGGCGCGCCCCTTGGCTTCGGCGGTCTTGACCACGAGCACGATGTGATCGACCAGTCCGGCAAAAAAACCGGTGCTCGGATCGCCGCTCGGATCGGCCGCGGCGACGATCACCATGTCGAAATTTTGCGTCTGCGCGAACGCCAGCTTGACGTCCTCGTCGGTAATGCGGCGGTCGCGGCGGCTGTTCGGCGCGACGAATGGAATGAAATTGACGTTGGTATCGGCGTCGCGGATCACCGCTTCGGATAACAGCCGCCGGCCGACGGCGACGTCGACCAGGCCCGATTCGCCGCGGTCGGCATCGATCACCGCCAGCGTGCGGCGCTGGAGATCGGTGTCGATCAGCAGGACGCGCTGCGTGGCCGCCGCGAGCGCCGCCAAGGTCAGCGCCACCGGCGCGGTGCCGCTATCGACCCCGGAAGCCAACACGAGCACGCTCGGATTGCCGCGCTTTCCAGAAGCGGCGCGCACCGTGTCGTACACTTTGCGGATGCCGGCGGCGATGTGCGATCGCGGGTCCTCCAAGGTGGCGTGGTCGACACCGTCGAGTTGCGGCATCACGGCGAGCACCGGAACGCCGGGCATGATGTCGTTATCGCCGGTCGCGGCTGCGGGGATTCGTTTGCGCCACGCCGGGACACGTCCGCGCCACAGCGTGCGCCAGCCGCGCCTCGGCGGCGTTGCAGTCGCATCACCGCCGGCCCTCGAAGGCTCGGACTCGCTGCTGCGCATCAGCGCGAGACCGGCGCCAGCGGCAACGCCGAGAAACATTGCGGCGAGGCCGATCAGCGACGACGACGGCGGCCAGCTGCGGTTTTGCGGCAGCTCCGCCTTGGAGATCACCTGGATGTTCTTGGTGTCGATCCGCTCCTGCTCGCCGGTTTCGCGCGCGCGCACCAGGAATGCTTCGTAGACGGCGCGGCTCGCCTGCACGTCGCGCTCGAGTTCGCGCAGCGTCACCATCGACGCATTGGTGGCGAGCGTGCTCTGCTTGAGGCCATCGACGTTGCGGGTGAGCAAATCCTCGTTCGCCTTGGCGGTCTCGTAGTCGGCGCGCGCGGCCAGCGCGATGCGATTGATCTCGTCGGCGATCATGCGCTTGAGCCGCTCGGCCTGGGCCTTGATCTCGATCACGGCGGGATGGCGCTCACCGAGGCTGGTGGTTTGCTCGGCTTCGCGGCGCATCACCTCGGCGTATTGGCTGCGCAACGCGGTAATGGTCTGTGACTGCACCGCTTCGGCAAACGCGCCGATTTCGGTCTTGGACCGTTGCAGCGCCTCGATCTGATCGAGCCGCGCTTTGGCCGCCGCGGTGCGGGCGTTTGCCCCGGCGAGTTGATTGTTCAGATCGGCAAGCTGCTGCTCGCTGACGAGCTGGCCGTTGGCGCCGACGATGTTGTGGCTGACCTTGAACGCCTGCACCCGGTCTTCGGCGTCCTGCACGCTCTGCTTCAGCTCGTTGAGCCGCGCCGTGAGCGAGCGCGACACCTGGCGGGCCGCGTCGGCCCGCACCTGGGTCTGCTCGTCCAGATAAGCCTGCGCCACCGCATTGGCGAGCCGTGCCGCCTTGGCGGCCTCCTCGCTGCTGACGCCGATGTCCACCACGTAGGTGCGCTCGGCGCGCTTGACCTGCACGCGGCGCCGAAATTCATTGAGCGCGGCGAGCGACGCATCCGGCTTGGCGGCGGCTTGGCGGCGGCCCAGCGCAGCCGAAATCTGGTCGAGCAAGCCGCGCAGCAGCGATGGACCGCGGGTAAATTCTGGATCGTGTGCCAAACCTTCGCTGTCGACGACGCGGCGCAGCACGGTGTCGGAGGTGAGCACGCGGACTTGGCTGTCGACTTGCAGAAGCGCGGTGTCGCTCGCCGGGTTGGGCGGTTTCGCCTCGTTGGCGACGGCGCGCAGGTCGGCGGGCTCGATCAGGATTTCGGTGACGGCGGTAAAGCGATGCGGCGCCACGAGCACGAACAGTACGGCGGCGAGCAGCGCCACCGCCGCTGCCGACAGAATGGTGGTGCGGCGGTGCCAGAGGGTGGAACAGATTTTGCCGAGATCGAGATCAGCAGGTTGCGGTGCAGCCGCCGCATCGGCGTTCGCGATAGCGACTGACTTGAACTGACGCGGCGCTTCGAACATGGAGCACTCGACAATGGATCGGCGGGCCGCCTAGTGGGCGCCTGGCCCGCAGCGTCGCAGTGAACGCGCACGCGATCCGGCCGTCCAGCGCTCGGCGCGACTTGCAGAAATTCATAGATAATTAAAGTTAATGCGCGGTGTACGCGCGCCGTCAGCGGCGAAATAGGCGGAAAAACGCGCCGACCACCACCGCCGCGGCGATAACCGGGATCCAGATCAGCACTGCGCCCAGCACCGCAATCAGAATGATGGCGACTATCGCCGCAATGGCCAGCAGCAACAGCGCGATGCCGAACGGGCCGACCCGCCCGACGTAAACGCGATGCGTGCCGCGCAGCTCGTCGAAGTTGCCGCCGCGCCAAGGTATGTAAGGGGCGTGGCGCCAATTAGCCCGGCCGCCATCGCGATCCGGCGGAATGATCTCGGGTTCGGCGCGGGGTCGTTCCGGCTGGTTCGGGTCGTAGGCCATGAGACGTGCTCGGCGTTAGGGTTTCCGCTATCTAGGCAGCGCGGCGGCAATCACAAGCGACGCATTCGCGCAGGCCGCGCGAAGTCATTCAGCGGGTTTGCGTGCGCTCGTGATGATCGTGCAGGAATTTGGCCAATTGCTCGCGCAGGCTCTCGTCGCGCTCGGTCTGATGGCCGAGCAGCACGGCGCGCTCGAACAAGGTCTGCTGCAGCTCGTGCGGCAGATGGCTCCACAGGTCCGCGGCGGCCGCGCCGAGGGCGAGAAAATAGCGCGCGGCGTTTTCGTCGGCACTCGGCGGTGATGACGTCGGCATCGATGTCGGCATGGCTCGACCTTGCGCTGGATGCATTGAGCGTAGCGGGCCGCCACGGCCCGGGCAACCGAACGATAACGCGCGCGCCGCAGCGCAGTTCAGCTCGGCGCGCTTTCCAGCATGTCGAACCGCCCGAGCCGGTACACGATCACGGAAACCAGCCAGCTCGCCGCGAAAATCGCAATGATCAGATAGCCGAGGCTGCCGAAATGATCGTTGAGCGCGCCGATCATCGCCCAAAACGGCCCTTCGAGCTTGAGTTGGTCGGCCGCCAAACCCAGCGCCTCGATGCTGCCGATCAAAACGGCCACCACGACCGAGACGAACGTGATGGTGAGATTGTAGTAGAGCTTGCGAATGGGCTTGGTGAAAGCCCAGCTATAGGCGCCCAGCATCAACACGCCGTCGGTGGTGTCGATCAATGACATGCCGGCGGTAAACAGAGCCGGGAACACCATGATCGACCAGATCGGCAGGCCGCGGCTCGCCTCGGCGGCCGAGATGCCAAGCAGCCCGATCTCGGTCGCGGTGTCGAAGCCGAGCCCGAACAAAAAGCCGAGCGGGTACATGTGCCAGCTGCGCGCCACCATGGCGAACATCGGCCGGAACACCCGGCCGAGCAGGCCGCGTTGCGCCAACAGATGATTGAGGTCTTCCTCGACCAACGCGTCGCCGCGCCGCACCCGACGAAACGTGCGGTAAACCGATGACAGAATGAGCAGGTTGGCGGCGGCGACCAGGAACAGGAACGCGACAGAAGCCGAGGTGCCGATCAGGCCGCCGACCAGCCGAAACGATTCGAAGCGGCCCTGCAGCGCGCCGGTAGCGAGCGCGACGCCCGCGGAACCCAATGCCACGATGGTCGAATGGCCGAGCGCGAAGAAGAAGCCGACGCTGACCGGCCGCTTGCCTTCCTGCATCAGCTTGCGGGTGACGTTGTCGATCGCCGCGATGTGGTCGGCGTCGACGGCATGACGCAGGCCGAACGTGTAGGCGAGAAACGCCGTGCCGATCAGAACCGGATAATCATGGAAGGCAACGAGCGCCCAGATCCACGCCAGCACGTTGGCGCCGATCAGGACGACGTAGATGCCGACCACCTTGCTGCGCAATTCCGCGTTCTGATCGTTGAAAAGTTTTGTAATCGCCGTCCGCATGAACACCTCGCGTCCGGCGCTCGCCATGCTGGACGCGGCCCATCGATACGACGGCCCTTTTGCAGGCGCAAGGGCACGAGCCGTAGCCCGGATTGCGCCAAGCGCAATCCGGGATTGCCTTTCGGTGATGCGAAAATCAGTGATCGCGAGGCGACGCTCACTCCGGCTGGATGTTTGCCGCTTTGATGACCGCGCTCCAGCGCTCGGTCTCCTGCTTGATGAAGGCCGCCATCTCAGCCAGCGTGCCGCCGCCCGGCGTGGCGTTGAGCGATTGATAGCGCTCGAGCAGCTCGGGGCTATGCATTGCCTTGTTGGCCGCGTCATTGAGTTTGGCGATGATCGCGGCCGGCGTTTTTGGCGGCGCCGTGATGGCGTTCCAGGTGTCGGATTCGCAGCCTTTGACACCGGATTCGTCGAGCGTCGGGATGTCCGAGATCGCGGAGATGCGCTGATTGGTCGTGACCGCGAGAATCCTGGCCTTGCCGGCTTTGTGCAACTGCATCGAGGTCGACAGTTCGGTGAAGAACAAGTCGACGTGACTGGAGATGATGTCGTTGAGCGCCGGGCCGGTTCCCTTGTAGGGGACGTGAGTGAGCTTGACGCCGGTGATCGAGGCAAACAGCTCGGCGGTGAGATGCGAGGTGGTACCGACGCCCTGCGACGCGTAATTCAACTTGCCTGGATTGGCCTTGGCGTAGGCGATCAGCTCCTGCACGGTTTTTTGCGGCAAATCCGGCCGCACCAGCAGCACGTTCGGAAGATGCGACATGATCGCGACCGGCTCGAGCTTGGTCGGATCGTAGTTGAGCCCCTTGATGAGCAGCGGATTGGTCGTGATCGGCGCCGGTTGCGAGGCGAGCAGAACGTAGCCGTCGGGCGCCGCGTGATAGACCAGATCGGCCGCGAAACTGCCGCCGGCACCGGGCTTGTCTTCGACCGCAATCGGCTGGCCGAGTATGGTTTGCATCTTGGCGGCCACCAGCCTGGCGAACGCGTCGACCCCGCCGCCGGCCGCCGTTGAGACGATCAGCCGTATCGGGCGGTCCGGAAAACGCGCTGCTGCGTCCTGGGCGCTTGCCGTCGCGCGAGCAAGCACGAGACCTACGGTGGAGAGGATTGCGGAACGGCGGGAAATGCGGCTGCCGGGCATGGTCCAAACTCCTTGGCGCAAACTCCTTGAAGCGTAACGCGTCAGCTTAGCGCAGCGCGCCGGCCACGTCCCGCGACCCGCTGCCGCTGGGCTGCCCGAGGCGATCGACCGAGCCAAGCGACCAACGCTGCGGGTGGAGCACGCCGCCAGTTCACAAACGCTTCCGCCCCCCATAGGATCGCGCGCCATAAGGGAGAAGGCGCGTAAAAATGAGCAAGCTTGATTTCATTCTCGAAGAATTGGTGACCGCCAACCGCATTCTGGCCAACGAAGGCGTGGTGGATTCGTTCGGCCATGTCAGCGCCCGGCATCCCGACAATCCGCAGCAGTTTTTGCTGTCGCGCGCCCGGGCTCCCGAGCGCATCGAGCGCGACGACATCGTCGCATACACGCTCGACGGCACCGCGATCGACGAGCGCGGCCGCGCGCCGTATCTCGAACGTTTTATCCACGGTGCCATCTACGAGCAGCGGCCGGACGTGCATTCGGTCGTGCATAACCATTCGCCGAGCGTCATTCCGTTCGGCGTCACGACGAGGAAGCTCAAGCCGCTCCTGCACATGTGCGCCTCGATCGGCCACGAAGTGCCGGTCTGGGATTGCCACGACAAGTTCGGCGACACCACGCTGCTGGTCACCGACATGGACATGGGCCGCGATCTCGCGCACGCGCTCGGCCCGCGCCCGACCACGCTGATGCGCGGCCACGGCGCCACCGTAGTCGGCCGCTCGGTGCGCCACGCCGTATTCGTCTCGGTCTATCTGGAAGTCGGCGCCAAGCTGCAGATGCAGGCGATGGCGATGGGCGAGATCAAGTTCCTCACGCCGGGCGAAGTCGACAAGATCCAGGCCCGCGTCTCCGACTACACGCTCAACCGCGCCTGGGAAAACTGGGCGCGCCGTGCCGGACGGGACATGCAGAAGCAGGCGTGATTAGGGCACGCAAAGCAAATACCGTGCGGTGACAGCGATCAGAGAAAGCCGTCGATCGCAACGGCGGCCGTTTGTTTCGAAAGGATTGTTTTGTCAAGGGCGCGAAGCGCCGCCTTCGGCGGTCGAAGACCCTTGACAAAACAATCCTTTCGAAACTTTTGCTGGCCGTTGCGATCGACGGCGTCCCGCGACCAGACGTGGGGCTTTTGACCTTAAGTATTCTGCGTCAGCGGGCTGATGAACTTGGCGCCGACTTCCTGGCCTTGCCGCCACACCACCTTGTAGGTGCCGTCGCGCGCGGCGCCGCCGCCGCCGTGAAACAGCAGCACGAACATGTCGAGCATGTCGATGCCGTTAAGCTGCAGCCGGACGCCCTCGGCCGACGTGTTGGTGACCAGCACGAAACGCGGCGGGATGCCGACGCCGAGCTTGATGGTGGCAATGTGGCCCAGCCGCTGGCGCGGGCTTTGCCGCCGCTCCGCAAATGCGCGCGAAGATCCTCCCTTGACGTCCGGCGAATTCATGTTGCTCGGCTCCATGCTCGGCTCCGCTTTGCCGGGACTGCGCTGGCGCGCCGACCCCATTGGGCGCACATCTAGCCGATTGCGATTGCGGGCCCGCTAATTCGATGCGCTCAATTCTTCTCGGATTTTCACAAAATTCCGGCACAGCAGGCGACGAAACGGCAACGCCGGCGAATGCGCCGGCGTCGTAATCCGAACTCGAAGGACGGCTGTAGCCGCCGCTACTCGGCGGCGATGCGCACTTCCGGCGCCGCGGCGCGCACGTCGGGATCGACGTAGTCCTCGAACTGCACGAAATTCTTCTGGAACATGCCGACCAGCTTGCGCGCGGTCTGGTCGAACTCGAGCTTGTTCTGCCAGGTTTTCTGCGGATAGAGCAGGTGCGGCTCGACGCCGGCGAGCTGGGTGGGCACGGCGAAACCGAAATACGGATCGGTCCTGAACTTGGCGTTCTTGAGCGAACCATCCAGCGCCGCGGTAAGCAGCGTTCGCGTCACCTTGATGGGCATGCGGCGGCCGACGCCGTAGATGCCGCCGGTCCAGCCGGTATTGACCAGCCAGCAATCGACGTCGTGGGCACTGATCAATTCGCGCAACAGATTGCCGTAGACGGACGGATGGCGCGGCAGGAACGGTGCGGCAAAGCAGGTCGAGAATTCAGGCTCGACGCCGACCAGGCCTTTTTCCGTGCCGGCGACCTTGGCGGTGTAGCCGGACAGGAAGTGATACATGGCCTGCGCCGGCGTCAGCTTGGCGATCGGCGGCATGACGCCGAACGCATCGGCGGTGAGCAGCACTATGTTCTTCGGCATGCCGGCGCGGCCGGTGCGCGAAGCGTTCGGAATGAAATCGAGCGGGTAGGCGGCGCGGGTGTTTTCGGTCTTGCTGTCGTCGTCGAAGTCGCAGATGCGGGTGTCCGGATCGAACACCACGTTTTCCAGCACGGTGCCGAAGCGGTGCGTGGTGGCGTAAATCTCCGGCTCCGCCTCGGCCGACAGCTTGATGCATTTGGCGTAGCAGCCGCCTTCGAAATTGAACACGCCCTGCGGGCCCCAGCCGTGCTCGTCGTCGCCGATCAGCGTGCGCTTGGGATCGGCCGAGAGCGTGGTCTTGCCGGTGCCGGAGAGGCCGAAGAACAGCGCCACGTCGCCGCCCGGGCCGACATTCGCGGAGCAGTGCATCGGCATGACGCTGTCGGACGGCAGGTAATAGTTGAGCACCGTGAACACCGACTTCTTCATCTCGCCGGCGTAGTAGCTGCCGCCGATCAGAATAATGCGCCGGGTAAAGTCGAGCGCGATCACCGTCTCGGTGCGCACGCCATGGCGCTTCGGATCGGCCTTGAACGAGGGCAGGGCGAGGATCGTGAAATCCGGCACGTAATGCGACAGCTCGCTGCGGTCCGGCCGGATCAAGAGCGCGCGAATGAACATCGAGTGCCAGGCGAGCTCGTTATAGATCCGCGCCTTGATGCGGTATTTTGGATCGGCGCCGCCGTAGAGGTCCTGGGCATAGAGCGTCTTGCCGCGGGCGTGAGCCAGCATGTCGTCGAGCAGCAGCTGAAATTTTTCGCCCGACAGCCGGCCGTTCTTCTCCCACCACACCGACTTTTCGGTCTGGCCGTCGACCACCACGAACTTGTCCTTGGGGCTGCGGCCGGTGTGCACGCCGGTCTCGGCGCAGAACGCGCCGCCATGGACCAGATTGCCTTCGCGGTTGGCGACCGCGTGCTCGACCAGGATGGTGTCGGGGAGGTTCCAGTGAATGGCCGCGAGGTCTCTAAAGCCGAATTTTTCGGCGCCGTGCGCGCCGTTCCTCAGACCGGTTTCCTGCACCTTAAGCCTCCACTGACTGGCCCGCTTGTCCTGCCGGGGCCTTGAAGGAACGCGCACGCGTCAATCGCAACCCACCGCCAATGGGCTGCCCTATATCGGGCATCTTAGCATCTGCCAAGCCGGGTTCCCATCGCAAAGCTAACCGGCCGGTTTTGCCGCCGTTCCGCGTGCGAAATTTTTGCTGCACTGCGACGTGCACCCGCGCCGCGCTATTGCGCGCGCGCCTTCGCGGCGAGCTCGACCACCGCTTTGCGCAGCGCTGACGCGGTGGCGATGCGCTCGGGAAAGGGCAGCCGCAGCGTGGCATCACCGAGCGCGAGGTCGAGCCCATCCGGATCGAGCCCCGTCAACCGCCATTGACCATCCTCGGCGCCCAACAGTTTGGTCGCATAGAGCCGCACCGCTTCGGCGTGATCGTCGTTCATGTGCGCGACGGCGCCGGCTTCTGCTTCGAGCAGCTCTTCGGCGCCCGAGAGGTTTGTCATCACGTCGGCGGCCTTCAGGTCGGCGGCGCGGGCGAAGCCGCCGTTGAGATGCGCCGACACGACATCGAGCCGCCAGAACGAAAAATCGGCGAAGCCGGCATAGAGCTGCGATTTCGGATGGCGGGCGAGAAAGCGCCGCCGCACCCGCGGCTCGTCGGCATCGTCGCGCGCGACCGGCTTGAAGCTGCCAAGGAGCGTGAGCCGCGGATGGGCGAGCGGATCGCCCTTGCCGGTCGCGGCCAGCAGGACCGATGCGCGGCCATCCTGTTCGAGGTTGGCCGTATGGGTGGACAGACGCGAGACCAGGATCAGCGGCGCGCCGTCCGCATCGGTCGCGACATTGACCAGCGACGCGAACGGGTGGCCGGTGTTGCGGTCGATGGTCGCAAGCGTGCCCGCCCGGGTCGCCCGCAACAGCGTTTTGGCCAGCGCCTTGGGGTCGAAATCCGGCGCCGGCGCGGTCTCCGGAAGCCGGTCGGGCATGGCGCCGGGCAGCGGCTTTGCGGGCGCGGCCGGGGCGGATTTGTCGGCTTCGGCCATAACCAAATTCCTTTCCTGTTCCTTACCTATGTCCCGCTAAGTCATGGCAATTGCCCTGATTTTGCCTTGTCCGGCCACACTTCCGCCCCCACATGGGGTTTACCGCTTACTGCAGGGGCCGGGCTCATAGTGAAGCTGCGGCCGACTCATGCTAGAAGGCCGCCATGCCGACAATCGCTCTCGTCGACGACGACCGCAACATCCTCACCTCGGTGTCGATCGCGCTCGAGGCCGAAGGGTATCGCATCAATACCTATACGGACGGCGCTTCGGCGTTGGACGGCTTCAAGACGGCGCCGCCCGATCTTGCCATCCTCGACATCAAGATGCCGCGCATGGACGGCATGGAGACGCTGCGGCGGCTGCGCCAGAAATCCGATGTGCCCGTGATCTTCCTCACCTCCAAGGACGAGGAGATCGACGAGCTGTTCGGTCTGAAAATGGGCGCCGACGACTTCATCCGGAAGCCGTTCTCGCAGCGCCTGTTGGTCGAGCGCGTCAAGGCGGTGCTGCGCCGCGCCTCGCCGAAGGACGGTGTCGCGCCCAAAGAGGCCGACAGCAAAGTTCTGGAACGCGGCCAGCTGCGCATGGATCCGGAGCGCCATACCTGCACCTGGAAGAACGAGCCGGTGACGCTGACCGTGACCGAGTTTCTGATCCTCCAAGCGCTCGCCAGCCGGCCCGGCGTGGTGAAAAGCCGCAACGCCCTGATGGACGCCGCCTACGACGACCAGGTTTACGTCGACGATCGCACCATCGACAGCCACATCAAACGGCTGCGCAAGAAGTTCAAGGCGAGCGATACCGAATTCGATATGATCGAGACGCTGTACGGCGTCGGTTATCGGTTCAAGGAATAAGGCTGCTGGCGCTCGCGGGAATGAGCGGAAATTTCGCCTGGACGAATTTCGCGTCAATGGAAGGCGGGGCAGGCCCTGGGCTTGGGCTGCCAAAGATGTGATCGCCGATCAAAATGGCCCGCTGACTGGGACGGCTGACGTGCGGTAATAATGGGGTCTGGTTCCGCTCACATCTCGACGCGCTGGCGCGGCGAGCCAGGAGAGGGGCCGATCCGAACCCCGGCAGACCACGTGCTCGATCGAACCGCAGATATCGCCCAAAAGGATCTCGACAACGACAAGGCGCCGCCGCTGGCGCCCGCCGAGACCCAGGTCGACGACGGCGTCGCTGAGCCGCGCGAGGAGCCGCCGCGCCGCCGCGGTCTCGGCCGGGCCCTCGATTGGCTGCGGCGCGCCTGGCAGTTCTTCGTCAATCAGAGCTCGTCGAGCCTGACGCGCCGCATCGTCGTGCTCAACGTCGCCGGCCTGCTCGCCCTTTCGGTCGGCATCAATTATCTGTCGCCGTTCCGCGCCCGCCTGATCGACGCCCGCGCCCAGACCTTGCTGCAGCAGGGCCAGATCATCGCCCACGCCATCGCCGATGCCGCGACCGCCGAAACCGGCTCCGCCGTCACCATCGACCCGGAGAAACTGCAGACGCTCAAACCCGGCGAGAGCTACGGCCCCTCCGAGGACGCGCTCTACGGCCTCGATTTCCCGATCGATCCGACGCGCGTGGCGCCGGTGTTGCGCGATCTCGTCGCCCCGACCAAGACCCGTGCCCGCATCTACGACCGCGACGGTATCCTGCTGGTCGACAGCGACAGCCTGTTCGGCCGCGGCGACGTGCTGCGCTTCGATCTGCCGTCGCCGGATGCCAAACAGCCGAGCCTGTTCGATCGCGTTTGGATCGCGTTGCGGCTGTGGCTCAATAAAGGCGATCTGCCGCTCTATCGCGAGCTCCGAGCCGACCAGGGCAAGGGCTACCCCGAGGTCGCGCAGGCGCTCGAGGGACACCCCTCGAGCATGGTGCAGATCAACGATCGGGGCGACGTCATCGTCTCGGTCGCGGTGCCGGTGCAGCGCTTCCGCGCCGTCCGCGGCGCGCTGTTGCTGTCGACGCAAGGCGCCGACATCGACAACATGGTGACGGCGGAACGCCTCGCCATTCTCAAAGTGTTTCTGATCGCCGCCGCCGTCATGGTCGTGCTGTCGATCCTGCTCGCCGGCACCATCGCGGAGCCGGTGCGACGGCTCGCCGATGCCGCCGAAAGCGTGCGCCGGCGCATCCAGTCGCGCGTCGAAATTCCCGATTTCACCCACCGCCGCGACGAGATCGGCCATTTGTCGGGCACGCTGCGCGCCATGACCAATGCGCTTTACAGCCGCATCGAGGGCATCGAGCGCTTCGCCGCCGACGTCGCCCACGAGCTGAAAAACCCGTTGACCTCGCTGCGCTCGGCAGTCGAGACCATGCCGGTTGCCAGGACCGAGGAGAGCCGCAAGCGGCTCCTCGACGTCATTCAGCACGACGTCAAACGGCTCGACCGGTTGATCTCCGACATTGCCGATGCCAGCCGCCTCGACGCCGAGCTGCAGCGCCAGGAATCGGCGCCGGTCGATCTCGGCAAGCTGCTCAACACCGTGGTCGCCGTCGCCAACGAGGTCAAGCGCGACGACGACGTCAAGGTCACGCTCAAGTTCGAAGGCGGCGGTCTGCGCGGCTTCCAGGTGCCCGGTCACGATTCGCGGCTCGGCCAGGTAGTCGATAATTTGATCGAGAACGCGCGCTCGTTTTCGCCGCCCGGCGGTACGGTGCGGGTCACCTGCCGGCGGCTCAAAGGGCGCATCGACATTTTCGTCGACGACGACGGTCCCGGCGTGCGCCCCGAAGCGGCAGAAAAAATCTTCGAGCGGTTTTATACCGACCGCCCGCACCAGGGTTTTGGCCAGAATTCCGGGCTCGGGCTCTCGATCTCGAAGCAGATCGTCGAAGCCCATGGCGGCACCATCTGGGTGGAAAACCGGATGAACGCGGCCGCCGGCACTGAGCCGAACGTCGCGGGCGCGCGCTTCATCGTGCGGCTGCCGGTCAGTTGATGCTTACGTTCGTCATTGCGAGGAGCCCCGCAGGGGCGACGAAGCAATCCAGGAGTCGGTACACTCGGCCCTGGATTGCTTCGCTTCGCTCGCAATGACGGCGTTGTAGCGGCTTGGCGGATTTTCAGGACGATGTCATCGCCAACCATCCACGCCTCGGCGGTGCTGGTCGGAGCGCGCGCGGTGCTGATCCGCGGCCCGTCGGGATCCGGCAAGTCGCGGCTTGCGCTCGACCTTCTTGCGGCGGCGCGCGGCGGCGCGCTGCGCTTCGCGCGTCTGGTCGGCGACGACCGCGTTCACGTCGAGGCCGCGCACGGGCGGCTTTTGGTGCACTCGGCCGCGGCGCTCGCCGGGCTCATCGAACTGCGCGGGGCAGGAATTCTGAAGGTGCCCTACGAGCCGAGCGCGCTGGTGGGACTCGTCGTCGATCTTGCGGCCGCGGCGGAGCGGTTGCCGGACGGCGAGCGGCAGCGGACGGAACTCGAAGGCATTGCGCTGGCGCGGCTTGCCGTCGCAGCCGGCGAGCCGGCCTTGCCGGCGGTCCTGGCGCTTCTCACCTCCTAGGACCGAAGTCCGGCCGACGCGTTTCCACGCCGGCAAACGCCCATTGGTTGGAAATTGGTAACCTTAACGGCTCTAGACTCGGCGGGCATTGCGGCGTGTGCGTTGCCCAAGGCGCGGCGTAGCGGAAATCCCGATTCGACTTTAGTCTGCCGCAGTGCAACAAACCCCGAAATTCGCCTATACCGCTCTTGCGCTGGGATTTTGAATAACCATGATGGAGGGCCTTTCGTGCGGTGCAACCGGGACGCGCCCGCGAGGAGTTCGATGATCGGCGTCGTGCTCGTCACCCACGGCAAGCTTGCTGTCGAGTTCCGGGCGGCCCTGGAGCACGTGGTCGGACCGCAGGACCAGATCGAAGCCGTGACCATCGGTCCGGAAGATGACGTCGAGGGGCGGCGCAAGGACATCATCGCCGCCGTCAAGCGCGTCGACACCGGCGACGGCGTCGCCATCCTCACCGACATGTTCGGCGGCACGCCGTCCAACCTCGCCATCTCGGTGATGAGCCGGCCCAAGGTCGAGGTGTTGGCCGGCATCAACCTGCCGATGCTGGTCAAGCTCGCCAAGGTGCGCGCCGAATATCCGCTCGGCGAAGCGGTCGCCGCCGCCCAGGAAGCCGGCCGCAAATACGTCACCATCGCGAGCCGGGTGCTGACCGGCAAATGAGCGCATCGGCCCGCAGCGGCGGCGAGCGCGCAGCCGACCAACCGTCGCCGCCCGCCGACCCGCTGGTCCGCGTCTTCCTCATCTGCAACAAAAAAGGCCTGCACGCCCGCGCCTCGGCGAAGTTCGTGCAGACGGTGGAAAAATTCGACGCCGAGGTGCGCGTGACGCGCGGCAACGAAACCGTCGGCGGCACCTCGATCATGGGCCTGATGATGCTCGCCGCCTCGCCCGGCACCTCGATCACGGTGCAAGCGACCGGCAACGAAGCCGCCGAGGTGATGGAAGCGCTGGCGGCGCTCATCGCCTCGCGGTTCGGCGAGGACGATTAGGACGGGTTTCATTTCCTCGTCATGCGCGGGCTTGACCCGCGCATCCATGCAGCCTCAATGCAGCATGGATTGCCGGGTCAAGCCCGGCAATGACGAATAATTCATAAGCTTGCGCGGCTCTGCGCCGTCGATCGCAATGGCTGCAAAAACTTCCGAACAAATCAGCATGTCAAGGGCGCGCCTTCGGCGCGCCGCGAAGCGGTTGCACCCTTGACATGCTGATTTGTTCGGAAGCAACGCTCGCCATTGCGATCGACGGCTTTCTCTGATCGTCGAGCACTGCGACGCGACTTCTCAATGTGTCGCTTAAATGAAATGGCGAACAGATCAAGCCGCTGCCACCTCCGCCGCCGCCTTTTTCAGATCACTGACGAACTGCCGGTACGCCGCGCGCTTGTCCTTGTCGTCCTCGATGCGCAAGAGCGACGACGGATGCACGGTGACGAACAGTTTGGTGCCGTCGGCGAGCGCCAGCGGCTTGCCGCGCACCTTGGCGATGGTCAGCGTCTTGCCGGTAAGGCTGCGCGCCGCGGTGACGCCGAGCGCGATGACGGCGGCGGGCTTTATCAGCTTGCGCTCGTCGTCGAGCCAGATCTTGCAGCGCTCGATCTCGTAATTGTTCGGCCGTTTGTGCAGCCGGCGCTTGCCGCGCATCTCGTGCTTGAAATGTTTGACCGCGTTGGTGACGAAGGTTTCGTCGCGGGCGATGCCGGCGTCGGCCAGCGCCTGGTCGAGCATGCGGCCGGCCGGGCCAACGAACGGTTTGCCGGCGAGGTCCTCCTTGTCGCCGGGCTGCTCGCCGACCAGCATGAAGGTGGCGCGGCTCGGCCCGTCGCCGGGCACCGCCTGCGTCGCGTCCTTGTAGAGTGGGCAGCGCGTGCAAGCGGCCTCCGCCGCGGCGAGTGCGCGCAGCGACGTGACCGGGGCGGATGCGGCATCCATACAGGCACAATGCGGACGCGCTGGCGCAGGTTCACCCCCCTCCGCTCCCCTCCCTTCCCTCCCCCGCTTGCGGGGGAGGGTTAGGGTGGGGGACACATAAAGGTATCTTTATGTGTTTATTGCCGTCGGGCCGCGGCCCTGCTATAGGCCTGCCCGACACCCGAACAATCAAGGTCGGATCGCCCGCCCGCAAAGGACCCTCATGAGCACCGCGCCCAAGCATAAAACCGCCGCCGCCCGCGCCCCCGCCGCCGCCGCCGATTACGTGGTCAAGGACCTCGGCCTCGCCGAGTGGGGCCGCAAGGAAATCGCCATCGCCGAGACCGAGATGCCCGGCCTGATGGCGACGCGCGAGGAATACGGCCCCGAGCAGCCGCTGCGCGGCGCCCGCATCGCCGGCTCGCTGCACATGACCATCCAGACCGCCGTGCTGATCGAGACCCTCACCGCGCTCGGCGCCGACGTGCGCTGGGCCTCCTGCAACATCTACTCGACGCAGGACCACGCCGCCGCCGCGGTCGCCGCCGCCGGCACGCCGGTGTTCGCCGTCAAGGGCGAGTCGCTGCCCGATTACTGGGACTACACCCACCGCATCTTCGAATGGTCCGACGGCGGCGCGCCCAACATGATCCTCGACGACGGCGGCGACGCCACCTTGCTGATGCATCTCGGCAGCCGCGCCGAAACCGATCCGGCGGTGATCACGCATCCGGGCAACGAGGAAGAAGAAGTGCTGTTCGCCGCCATCAAGAAGCGGCTCAAGGAAAAACCCGGCTGGTACACCAGGACCGCCCACAGCATCCGCGGCGTCACCGAGGAGACCACCACCGGCGTGCACCGGCTTTATCAGATGCAGAAGGAAGGCCGGCTGCTCTTTCCCGCCATCAACGTCAACGACAGCGTGACCAAATCGAAATTCGACAACCTCTACGGCTGCCGCGAGTCGCTGGTCGACGGCATCCGCCGCGGCACCGACGTGATGATGGCCGGCAAGGTGGCGATGGTGGCGGGCTTCGGCGACGTCGGCAAAGGCTCGGCGGCGTCGCTGCGCCAGGCCGGCTGCCGCGTCATGGTCTCGGAAGTCGATCCGATCTGCGCGCTGCAGGCGGCGATGGAAGGCTACGAGGTCACCACGATGGAGGACGCCGCGCCGCGCGCCGACATCTTCGTCACCGCCACCGGCAACGTCGACGTCATCACCATCGAGCACATGCGCAAGATGAAGGACCGCGCCGTGGTCGCCAATATCGGCCACTTCGACAGCGAGATTCAGGTCGCGGCGCTGAAGAACCTGAAATGGCACAACGTCAAGCCGCAGGTCGACGAGATCGAGTTTCCCGACGGCAAGCGCATCATCCTCCTCTCCGAAGGCCGCCTGGTGAATCTCGGCAACGCCATGGGCCACCCCAGCTTCGTCATGTCGTCGTCGTTCACCAACCAGACGCTGGCGCAGATCGAGCTGTGGACCAATCCGGGCAAATACGAGAAGAAAGTCTACGTGCTGCCCAAGGCGCTCGACGAAAAAGTCGCCCGCCTGCATCTCGACAAGATCGGCGTGAAGCTGACCAAGCTCTCCGACAAGCAATCCACCTACATCGGCGTGCCGCAGAGCGGCCCGTTCAAGAGCGATCACTATCGATATTAGAGTTGATCTCGCTCAGGTGAGCCACTTTCTCGTCATGCGCGGGCTTGACCCGCGCATCCATGCGGCGCCATAGCACCTCGATCACTTCACGTCAGCATGGATTGCCGGGTCAAGCCCGGCAATGACGAATGGGGAGCTTCGATCACATCTGAGCGGAACGTGCTCCAGGATTTTTTGGTCTTGGCTCATGCTCTCGTCATGGCCGGGCTCGTCCCGGCCATCCACGTCTTCGGGTTGCTCAGCCGCTAAGACGTGGATGCCCGGCACAAGGCCGGGCACGACGAGTCAGAATTTACGGCTCGTGAGATTTTGACCGACGTCTATGGATAGTAAAGGCAAAGCCGAGCGCGTTAATGACGAAGACCAGCGGGGCCAATGCTAACAGAACATTGCTTTGCGAGAACATGATACGCACTATCGTTTGAGGGCAGTGATAAGCCATGCTAAGCCGCATGCTATCGCTGCTATGGCGGCTATCAAGTCCTTTTTCAGATGCGATAGCGTAACTGCTTGCAGACGGTCTTTTTCCCTCTTCTCCTCGCCGCGCATCGACTTTTTGTTGAACGTTTAGCTTGTTGTTGCACTTGTATCTTGTTGTTACACTTTGTTTTTTTTAGCCTTTGCCCATGGCGATCCGGGTGGATATGGAGCATAATGGTAAAACGTTGAACGCCGCCGCAATGCCAGCGGAGCAGCCATGGCGCGCGGAAGCCATACCGGTCGCAAAAGACGCCAGCAAGGTCCCGCAAAATCGCTTGCGAAGATGCAAGGCTTCGCCCTCGACATGGAGGAGCTGCTCAACGAAATCGAGAACCTCGCGCAGGCGCTGCGGTTCATCGGTTTTGGCCTGGAGTCGCACAACGACGACATTGGTAGTCCGATTTCCGCCCTCGCCTGGACGGCGCTTCAGCGTCTGTCGGAATTGAAGAAGATTTGGAACAGCATGATCAAGGCGAGTGCAGGGGCGTGATGCGTGCTTTGTAGCCCGGATTGAGCAAAGCACGTGTAGGGTGGGCGCCGCCCTGTGAAGGCGCAGCCGCGTGGGCAAAATCGCTGACGCGCGGCGCCCACGCGGTTGCGCCGAGCGGGCGATTTCGCCCACCCTACTGGACTGCGTCGTCATTGCCGGGCTTGACCCGGCAATCCATGGGGCGGCGCCGCTTCTAACAATTCGCCGTGGGGCCTTGCTTGCGTCAAATCAGCATGGACCGCCGGGTCAAGCCCGGCGGTGACGATGCGAGAACGCGGCGCGAGAACGATGTCGTTTTTAGCCCCGACCTCGGTGATCTTGCTGACCGGTGAAACCCAGACGCGTCAGCAGCGTGACGTTGATGCGGCACGTGCCGGGCTACGTGCTTGATTTCCAACAATGATTCGCAAGAAACGCCGCGTGGGGCACAAATCCAAGGAATGGGCGCGCGGCGCGGAAAGAAAAAATTGCGTGGAATCAACGGTCATCGCGGCCGTGAGGCGATTCGCTTGACATTATTTCGAAGATGCCGGCAGGGGGGATTCAAGCTCGCTCATCAGGGGCGTCAACCGGTGACGTACTGATTGATGGAGCGGCTGCGGTGCCTGCGCGCGGGCTCGTAACCCGCACTCGGGCGGCTTCGGCAACCGATCGGCCGGCACTACGACCGGTCTGTGAGGAGCTCACTGCACTGGCGCCGGGGAGGGTCCTCCCGTTTGCACCCGGCGATTCCAGGAAACGCGGGCCGAAGCTGAGCCAAGAGGTAAAAGCCTTGGCGAGTGCCGCGGCGGAGCGCCGAGAGGCGAGCGCGCCCGAAGCGCGGTGCGGCGGTAACGTCGCAACTGCGTGGCGCGCGCCGCGCCCGAAGCATCGGCAGGCGGTAACGTCTGTCGGTGTGGCGCGGTTAGTAATGCGTAAGGCGCCTGTCGGCGCTCCGCCCCCCTTTATTTTTTTCGGGGGCAGCTTTCGTGCAGTGGCTTGGCAAGACTCGGGCGCGAACAAAAAAACGCGCCGCGAGAACGGGAGAACTCGTCATTGCGAGCGTCAGCGAAGCAATCCAGGAGTAGGTGCCCCGACTCCTGGATTGCTTCGTCGCTTCGCTTCTCGCAATGACGAATGGTCACCTCTCCACGCGCGCAGGGAGAGGTGGTCGCGCGGAGCGCGGCGGGTGAGGGGCGCCGCAGCGAGCCTGAGCGATGCAAGTGGTTTCGCAGCCGGCGAGCATGAGGGCGACAAATGGCTGTTAGCGAGGCGGCACAGCCCCTCACCCCGACCCTCTCCCGCAAGCGGGAGAGGGAGAGCGTGCGCCTTGCCGCCCCATGCCCCCGATGTTATCTGCGCGCCATGTCCGCCACGCCTATCGCCAATATCCGCAACTTCGCCATCATCGCCCATATCGATCACGGCAAATCGACGCTCGCCGACCGGATCATTCAGCTCACCGGCGGGCTCGAGGCGCGCGAGATGGTCGAGCAGGTGCTCGATTCCATGGACATCGAGCGCGAGCGCGGCATCACCATCAAGGCGCAGACGGTGCGGCTCAATTATCGGGCGCGCGACGGCAAAGACTACGTGCTCAACCTGATCGACACGCCCGGCCACGTCGATTTCGCCTACGAGGTCAACCGCTCGCTCGCCGCTTGCGAGGGCTCGCTCCTGGTGGTCGACGCTAGCCAGGGCGTCGAGGCGCAGACGCTCGCCAACGTCTACCAGGCGATCGACAACAATCACGAGATCGTGCCGGTGCTCAACAAGGTCGATCTGCCGGCGGCCGAGCCCGACAAGGTCAAGCAGCAGATCGAGGACGTGATCGGACTCGATGCGTCGGACGCCATCCTGATCTCCGCCAAGACCGGGCAGAACGTGCCGGAGGTGCTGGAAGCGATCGTGCACCGGCTGCCGCCGCCCAGGGGCGATGCCGCGGCGCCGCTGAAGGCGCTGCTGGTCGACTCCTGGTACGACGCCTATCTCGGCGTGGTGGTGCTGTTCCGCGTGGTCGACGGTGTGCTGAAGAAGGGCCAGCGCATCCGCATGATGGGCACCGGCGCCTCTTACGAGGTCGACCGCGTCGGCGTGTTCACGCCCAAGCGCGTCGAGCGCGACGAGCTCGGCCCCGGCGAGATCGGCTTTCTCACCGCCTCGATCCGCGAAGTCGCCGACACCCGCGTCGGCGACACCATCACCGACGACCGCCGGCCGGTGGCGGCACCGCTCCCCGGCTTTCGCCCCGCCATCCCGGTGGTGTTCTGCGGCCTGTTTCCGGTCGACGCCGCCGACTTCGAGGCGCTGCGCGCCGCCATGGGCCGGCTGCGGCTGAACGACGCCAGTTTTTCCTACGAGATGGAAACCTCCGCCGCGCTCGGCTTCGGCTTCCGCTGCGGCTTTCTCGGCCTCCTGCATCTCGAGATCATCCAGGAGCGGCTCGAGCGCGAGTTCAATCTCAACCTGATCGCCACCGCGCCGTCGGTGATCTACAAGATAAAACTGCGCAACGGCCAACAGCTCGACATCCACAATCCGGTCGACATGCCGGACCCGAACCACATCGAGCAGATCGACGAGCCGTGGATCCGCGCCACCATCCTCACCCCCGACGAGTATCTCGGCAGCGTCCTGAAACTGTGCCAGGACCGCCGCGGCGTGCAGGTCGAGCTGACCTATGTGGGCAACCGCGCGCTGGTCAAATACGACCTGCCGCTCAACGAGGTGGTGTTCGATTTTTACGACCGACTGAAATCGGTGTCGAAGGGCTACGCCTCGTTCGACTATCACCTCACCGACTACAAGCCGTCCGATCTGGTCAAGCTGCAGATGCTGGTCAACGGCGAGCCGGTCGACGCGCTCGCCATGCTGGTGCACAGGACGCGCGCCGAAAGCCGCGGCCGCGCCATGGCGGAAAAGCTCAAGGAGCTGATCCCGCCGCACATGTTCCAGGTGCCGATCCAGGCCGCGATCGGCGGCAAGATCATCGCCCGCGAGACTGTGCGCGCTTTTCGCAAGGACGTGACGGCCAAGTGCTACGGCGGCGACGTGACGCGCAAACGAAAACTTCTGGAGAAGCAGAAGGAAGGCAAAAAGCGCATGCGCCAGTTCGGCAAGGTCGACATCCCGCAGGAGGCCTTCATCGCCGCGCTGAAGGTGGATGTGTGAGTCTCATGAGACCGACGATCGAATATAGCCCTGAGGATAACGCGGCCTATCTCCGCTTGTCACAGGAAAAAATCCTGGAGAGCGAGGAAGTCGCGCCGGGTATAGTATTCGATTATGACTCCGAGGGCCGGATCGTCGGCATCGAATGGCTCCATGCAAGGGCCCAACTTTCGCCGGAGCTTTTAGGCGCGGCGCAGGTCCTGAAAGCTTCATCTGCGTAGCTCGCGGGCTTGGGCCAAAGGTAATCAGTTCCGGCTCCGCACCTTCATTGCTCCGCGCCGCTCAGACAGCTACTGTCCCGGTAGAAAGTTCGTGATCGGGGAGGGGAATCCGATGCGTATGCGATGGAAAATACCGGCGCTATTGCTGCTCGCGGCTTTGTTCGCGGCCGCGCCGCCGCTGGCGCGCGGCCACGCCGCCTCCGGGCCGGAGATCAGCGCCAACGTCAACGCCACGCTCAACCGGTTCTTCCGCGAGACGCCGTATGGCCGCGATCTCGCCAACCGGGCGCTCGCCGTGCTGGTGTTCCCGACTATCCTCAAGGCCGGCTTCGGCATCGGTGGCGAATATGGCGAGGGCGAGTTGCAGATCCGCGGCCGCAACGCCGGCTATTACAACATCGCCTCGGCCTCGATCGGCTTTCAGCTCGGCGCCCAGGCGCGCACCGTCATCATCATGTTCATGACCGAAGGCGCGCTGGCGCAATTCCAGCGCACCGACGGTTTCAAGATCGGCGTCGACGGCTCGGTGGCGATCATCACGGTCGGCGCCGGCGGCGCCATCGATACCAACAGCGTTACCAAGCCGGTGATCGGCTTCATCTTCGATCAGAAGGGCCTGATGTATAACCTGACCCTCGAAGGCTCGAAGATTTCCCGCATTTCGCGCTAGCAGGTTATTTCCGCAAACCCGTCGCCTCGGCGACCATGCGCCATTTGGCGGTCTCGTGCGCGATGAAGGCGGCGAAATCGGCGGGCGAGCCGCCGAACGGTTCGAACTGCGCGGTTTCAAGTTTGCTGATCGTCTGCGGCGACTGCAGCGCCGCGTTGGCTGCGGCGGCGAGCTTGTCAATGATCGGACGCGGCGTGCCGGCCGGCGCCATCAGGCCGAACCAGACCGTGGCATCGAAGTCCGGCACGCCGAGTTCCTGGATGGTCGGCAGGTCAGGCACGAGCCGCGAACGCTTGGCGGTTGAGACCGCAAATGCCTTCAGCTTGCCGGATTTGACGTGGGGCATGATGGTCGAGGCCACGCCCAACATCATGGAGACGCGCCCGGCCAGCAGGTCGGTGACCGCCGGCGGGCTGCCCGGGTAAGGCACATGCACGAGTTTGATTTTCTCGCGGATACTGATCAGCTCGCACGCGAGCTGCGGCACCGTGCCGACGCCGACCGACGCATAGGTCAGCTCGCCGGGCTTTGACCGCGCCAAGGCGATCAGCTGATCAAAACTCGACACGCCGAGCGACGGGTTGACCGCAAGCACGAGCGGCAGCCCGGTCAGCAAGGTGATCGGCGCAAAATCCTTGGAAAAGTCGAAACGCAGATTGGGATTGGTGACGTCGTCGCTGACGTTCGAGGAGGTGCCGATGTAGAGCATGTAGCCGTCGGCCGGCGCGCGCGCGACGTATTCGGCCGCGATCGCGCTGCCGGCGCCCGGGCGGGTCTCGATCACGACCTGCTGCCCGAGACTCTGGCTCATCTGCTCGCCGACCAGGCGGGCCGTGATGTCGGCCGCCGAGCCGGGCGGAAAGCCGACGATCAGGCGGATCGGATGCGAAGGATAATCCTCGGCGCGCCCGGGCGAACTGCCGAAAAATCCGAGCAGCACCAGCGCGATCGTAAGGAGCCGTTTCATGACTGCCCTCCCTTCGTCGTTCTCCGGGGCCTTTATGCCTGCATCAGTCTAGCGCCGGAATGATCGGCAACAGCACATAAGGCTGCTGGCCTGCGGCGAAATGCAGCGTGTTGCGGGTGGCGAAAATCGCCGGCGGCCGGTCGTCCGGATCGACGTGCAGGAAGGGCCCGACGCCTTTCATCGGATACGGCGCGTTCGGCAGCGCGATGTCGCTGCCGTCGACTTCGTAATCCTTGCCGCGCACGGTGAGCGCCAGCCGATAGCCCGGGGGTGCCACGATCGATGTCGGCCAGATTTCAACGTCGAGCTCGACCCGCTCGCCGGGCGTAAGCGGCCATTCCTCGTCGTGCGGATGCCACGGCCGATACGGCAGCGAGCGCGCCACATCGAGCTTGCGTTGCGAGGCGCGCAGCCAGCCGAGCCCGATCGGCACGCGCGGATCGTTGGAGCCGATGTAGGTCACTTCCTTGCCGTGCGGATCGAACAGCCGCAGCACCGCAAACACGTCGGCATCCGTCGTCGCCGACGACAAAAACAGTTTTGCCGCGACCGGGCCGGTGATCTCGAGGCTTTCGCGCAACGGCGGCGTCGAGAAGGTAAGGCCGTCGCCGGTGGTGTCGTAGTCGAGCGTGGCGGCGCCGGCCGGCGGCTGCGGCGCCAAACCCATGCCGTCAGCTTGCAAAAAATATTTGGTCCACTGCGTGCGCTTAAGCGGCCATTCGTCCTCGCCGCGCAACACGAATTTTTCGCCTGGATGGCGGACGTTGAGCGATACGCGCGGCTGCTTGGTCCAGCCGGTATCTTCGCCCCTGAGGAAATGGCCGAAGAAGCGTTTCTGCAGCGTCTCGCCATAGCGGCTGTAAAAATGCGTGAAGTGGGTGTCGCCGTGCACTTCCAGCCACTTTTGTTTGGAGCCGGCGCGCAAAAAGCCTTCGAAATTGCCGCGGGTGTGCAGGCCCATGCCGCCCCAATTGGCGGCGGAGAGGAGAGGTGCCTCGATCTGTTCGAACACGGCGGTACGCGTGGCGTAATAATCGTCCATCAGCCGGCGGCGCTTCGCCTCGCCCGGCGAGTCGGCGCAGTTCTTGGCAAGCTCGGCGTCCGGCAGCGTCTCGGGCCCGGCGACCAACTCTCCGGTGACGACGCTCTTGGCGCCGCGCGTGCCGACGCCATGCTGCACGCTCGCCACCTGGCGCGGATGCCAGCTGCGCAGAAAATCGCACAGAATGCCGCCGTGCCGGGCGAGCTCGCGGTAATAGTCGGACGAACCCTCCCAGATGCAGAGCGCGGCGAGGTGCGGCGGCTTCAGCGCGCCGACCGTCCACTGGTTCATCGCATAATAGGAGATGCCGTGGATGCCGACCTTGCCGTTGCTCCACGGCTGGGTGCCAGCCCATTCGATGCAGGCATAGAGGTCGAGCGTCTCGCGCGGCGACCACACGTCCAAATAACCCGGCGAGCGTCCGGCGCCGCGCGAATCGACGCGCACGCAGGCGTAGCCGTCCGGCACCCATTTCTCCGGATCGACCAGCTCCCAGTTCTGATATTTGTTGCTCGAGCCTTCGAGCACTTCGGGCGCCGCCTTGGTGAGCCGCGCCCAATTGCCCTTGTAGCCCTCCTGGAAGGCGAGCCCCTTGGCGTAGGGGCCGTAGCTGAGGATCACCGGATGACGGCCGTCGCCAATCGGCCGGAACACGTCGGCGCGCAGCACGAGGCCGTCGTCCATAGCGATCGGCACATCCCAATCGATGCGCATGCCGTCGCGAATTTCGGATTTGGTTTCGGTCATCTACGGGATCAAGCTTCGCCGATCTCGCGCAGAATTTCCGCGGTGTGTTCGCCGAGTCGCGGCGACGGACGCTCCGATGCCATCGGCGCGCCATCGAGCACGATCGGGGTGCGGATGCCGGGAATGACGCCGTCCTTGGCGGCCGGGCTTTTCAGCTCGAGCCGCATCCCGCGATGAATCACCTGCGGATCGGCAAACACTTGGTCGAGATCGTTGATCGGGCCGGCCGGAATGCCCGCGGCTTCGAGTTTGTCCAGGAGCTCCTCGCGCTTGCAGCGCGAGGTGAGGGCGCAGAGCTTGCCGACCAGCTCGGTGCGATGTGCGAGCCGGCCTTTGTTGTCCTTGTAGGCGGGCTCCGCGGCGAGTTCGGGCGCGCCCAAGATGCCGCACAGCTTGACGTATTGCGCATCATTGCCGGTGGCGATGATGACGCGGCCGTCGGCGACCGGAAATTCCTGGTAGGGCACCAGATTGGGATGTGCGTTCCCGATGCGCTTGGGCACCTCGCCGGACACCAGATAATTGAGCGCCTGGAAGGCAAGCGTGCCGACCGTGGAATCGACCAAAGCGGCGTCCACATAACCGCCGCCTCCGGTTTTCTCGCGCCGCGCCAGGGCCGCCAGAATGCCGACCGCCGAATACACGCCGGAAAAGATATCGGCGATTGGCACGCCGACCCGCATCGGCGGACCGTCCGGCGATCCGGTCATGGCCATGATGCCGCCGATGCCTTGGGCCATCAGGTCGTAGCCGGCGCGCGAGGCCGACGGGCCGGTCTGGCCGAAGCCGGTTACCGAGCAATAGATGAGCCGCGGCATGGATGGGGCGAGGCTCGGGTAGTCCAGGCCGAATTTCTTTAAGCCCCCGACCTTGAAATTTTCGATCAGCACGTCGGAGCGGGCGGCGAGCTTTTTGACGATGCGCTGGCCTTCGGCGGTGTCGAAGTCGAGCTCGATCGAGCGCTTGCCGCGGTTGGTGCAATGAAAATAAGCCGACGACAGGTGGCCGCCGTCGGCGGCCGGCACGAAGGGCGGGCCCCAGGCCCGGGTGTCGTCGCCGGCGCCCTTGCGCTCGACCTTGATCACGTCGGCGCCGAGGTCGGCCAGGATCTGCCCGGCCCAGGGCCCGGCCAAAATGCGGGCAAGCTCCAAAACACGCAGACCAGCCAACGGACCCGGCATCGGCAACCTCTCATCAGGCAAGTGCCACGCTGCAAGACGAAAACCCGCCGCGTCGGCGTTAACTGGCGCAGGCCGGTGCATTTGTCCACTGCGGCCGCCTCAGCGGAGAAGCGTCGTGGTGGACGGCCTTAGGGTTAGTGCCGCCATCAGCTTGTCACTGCGGTTCCGCATCATTAGCTACAGGGCTGCCGAGCCGATGGGATGACTGCTTTGGCCACATCATTCTTCAGCGACATGCTGCAAAGCATCGCCGACCGCGGGCGCGCTCTGATCCATCGCCGCGAGCCGGCGCGCGAGCGCTCGGCCGGTCTCGTCGAGTTGTGCGAGGCGCTGTTATCCGGCCGGGGCGAAGCGTCCGGCGTGGCGATGGCGCGCGAGATTTTGGCGGGCTACGCGACGCTGACCATCGGGCCGCGCATCGCCTTCTTCGAGGCGCTGGACACGACCTTCGGCCACGACCGCGCCCGCATCGATGCGGCGGTCGCCGCCTGGAAGCAATCGCCGTCCGCCGCCACCGCCGCCGAACTCAATCGCGCCAGCGAACCGCGCCGGCTCGAACTGTTTCGCCGGCTCAATCTGGCGCCCGGCGGCACCGCGGCGCTGGTGCGCATGCGCGAGCAATTGATGGACGCCATGGACCATCGCGAAGATCTCGCGGCGATCGACGCCGATTTCGTCCATCTGTTTACGTCGTGGTTCAACCGCGGCTTTCTGGTGCTGCGCCGCATCGACTGGTCGACGCCGGCAGTGATCCTGCAGAAGATCATCCGCTACGAGGCGGTGCATCAGATTCGCGATTGGGACGATCTGCGCCGGCGCATCGATCTGCCCGACCGCCGCTGCTACGCATTCTTTCATCCGGCATTGGCCGACGATCCGCTGATCTTCGTCGAGGTGGCGCTGACCCGCGACATTCCCGGCGCCATCGCGCCGATCCTCGCCGACAAGCGCGACGTGGTCGATCCCGAGCGCGCCACCACGGCGACGTTCTATTCGATCACCAATTGCCAGCGCGGGCTGACCGGGGTGAGCTTCGGGCACTTTTTGATCAAGCAGGTGGTCGAGGAGGTGTCGCGCGAATTCCCGCGCATGTCGACCTTCGTAACGTTGTCGCCGGCGCCGAATTTTGCCGAGTGGCTTCAGCGTGAGCGCGCCGCGCAGGCGTCGCCCGCCCTCGACGAAGAGGATCGCGCGGCGCTTGCTGCACTCGACCAGCCGGAGTGGTGGATCGTACCGGAAACCCGCGAGCGCGTGCGTGAGCCGCTGTTGCGCGCCGCCGCCTGGTATTACGTGCGTGCGCGCAATGGTCGCGGCCTGCCGGTCGATGCGGTGGCGCGCTTTCATCTCGGCAACGGCGCGCGGCTGGAGCGGCTCGACTGGCTCGGCGACACGTCGGAGCGGGCGCTGGCGCAATCGCACGGCCTGATGGTCAACTATCTGTACGATGTCGATTACATCGAGCGCAATCATGAGGCCTACGCGCAGCAGCACGCCGTGGTGGCGGCCGGCGCGGTGACGCGGCTCATCCGCGCGCCGATGCGCGAGATCGCGCCGGTGACGGGTTAATCTGTTGTGTCATTCCGGATTGCCGCGCAGCGGCAAATCCGGAATCCATAAGCCCGGCGCTCGTGATTATGGATTCCGGGTTCCTCGCTGACGCTCGGCCCCGGAATGACGGAGCGGCCCATGCCCAACCTCCTCGGCGTGCTCGAAACCGTGCTCTACGTCGACGCCTTCGAGCGCGCCTGTCCGTTCTACGAGCAGGTTCTCGGGCTCAACAGCATCTATCGCGACACCCGACTGTGCGCCTATGACGTCGGCGCACGCGGCGTGCTGCTCTTGTTCCTGCGCGGCCATTCGCTGGAAACCGTGAAGTTGCCGGGCGGCACGATCCCGCCGCACGACGGCAGCGGTCCGGTGCACATCGCGTTCTCGATCGCCGCGGACGAGTTGACCGGCTGGGAAGCGCAATTGGCTGAAGCAGGCGTTGCCGTCGAGGGCCGCACCAAATGGCCGCGCGGCGGCACGAGCATTTATTTCCGCGATCCGGATGGGCACTTGGTCGAACTAGCGACGCCCGGGCTGTGGCCGGGGTATTAGAGGCGCGCGTTAAGCCTTATTCGGGCTGCAGACCGATCTCCTGGACCACATGGCCCCAGCTGTCGAATTGGGTGCGCATGAACTGTATCGTTTCGTCGATGGTGCCGGCGCCTTTGCTGTAGAAGCCGATCTCGCGCAGCCGCTGTTCGATCGCGGGGTCTTTGAGCACCGTATCCATTTCGTGATTCATCCGTTGCAGGATCGCGGCCGGAGTCTTGCTCGGCGCTACCACCGCCATCCAGCCGCTGAAATCAAATCCGGCCAGCGTGTCGGCGATCGGCGGAATGGTCTCGTATCCCGGCGCGCGTGCTTTGGTGCTGATCGCAAGCGGCCGCAAGACGCCGCTCTGGATGAACGGCGCGGCGGAAGGAATCGCCACGATCGCAAGCTGCACTCGGCCCGCGATCGTATCCTGAAGACCCTGCGGCATGGTCGGATAGGGCACCTGCGGGATGTCGGTGCCGGCAAGTTTATTGATCCATGCCGCGATCATGCCGGAGAAATTGCGCGGCCCGTCGGTGGCGAAGCTCAGGCTGCCGGGCTTCGCTTTGGCGAGCGCGACCAGTTCGCCTAGCGTTCGGGCCGACACCTGCGGATTGATGAGCAGCAGGAAGGGCCCGTCGGCGACTTTTCCGACCGGCGCGAAATCGCGGAAGGGATCGTATGGCAGCGATTTGAACGTGTAGGCATTGGTCACCAGCGCGGCCGCAGTTGCCCAGTAGAACGTGTAGCCGTCGGGCGCGGCGCGCGCCGCCGCCACAGCACCGATGACATTGCTGCCGCCGGGGCGATTTTCGACATAAATCTGCTGTCCCAGCGCCTGGCTGATTTTGCCGGTGACGAGACGGCAGAGGATGTCGGGAGTGCTGCCGGCCGCGAACGACACGATGAAACGGATCGGCCGCTCCGGCCAGGTTTCGGCTGCGCTCGCGCGGATCGAGAGGGTTGCGGCAACGAGCAGGGAAAGCGCCAGACGCGCCCAGACTCTCATCTCGAAAATCTCCGTGCCGATTATGTCGCGGTTCGTGCGCGGTTCACCGCGACCGTGATCGCTGATACGCAGGTTGCGCACCTTGATGAAGATCAATCCCCGGGCCGGCACAAGCGTTCCGAGCTTGCCGCCGCCCGAGCGCCGCCGACTCCATACGATCGTCCGCTTGATCCACATCAAGGCGTATCGGGTGGCTGCGCTCGTAGTTTTGATCAAGCACCTCCGCCGGCTGGCGCGTCATTGCGAAACGGTGCGCCAAAAAAAGCACGAGGGTTTGCCGCCGATGCTGGCCTCCATCATCAGCGAGCCGCGGTTCTACGCCTTCGCAATTCCGGCGGTGATTTTCCTCGGGCTCGCAAAAGGCGGGTTTTCCGGGGTGTCCACCGCGGCGACGCCACTCCTGGCGCTCTATCTGCCGCCTCTTGAGGCCGCAGCGATGCTGCTGCCGCTGTTGATTTGCCAGGATGTTATTTCGGTATCGGTTTATTGGCGCCAATGGAGCGTCTCGAATCTCAAGGTTCTGCTGCCCGGCGCGGCGGCCGGCGTGACGCTCGGCTGGTTATTGGCGTCTCATGTGTCGGACGATGCCATTCGCGTGCTGATCGGGCTTACCGCACTGGTGTTTCTCGCCGACGCGTATCTGCACGCAGGCCGCGCGCAGACGAGCAAAAGCACCGTGGCCGGTGGGCTGTTCTGGGGCACAGTTTCGGGTTTCGCATCGTTCGCCAGCCAGGGCGGCGGTCCCCCGTTTCAGGTTTACACGCTGCCGCAACACCTGCCGAAGATGACGTTTGTCGGCACGACCACGATCTTTTTTGCCGCGGTCAACTTGATGAAAGTCGTGCCCTATATGATGCTCGCCCAGTTTTCGGCAACAAATCTCGCCACCGCCCTCGTTCTGCTTCCGATCGCGGTGGCGGCGAACTTCGCCGGCATCTGGCTGGTCCGCAGCGTGCCGACCAGGCTGTTCTACCGCATCACTTATGTTCTGCTCTTCACCCTGGGCTGCGCGCTGCTCTGGCAAGGCGGGCGCGATCTGTTTCCTGCATAGTGGTATAGGCCGCTATGCCGGCGCCGCTGCGCCGGCTTTGACTATCCCACTTTCCGGAATTTGTGCAGCGAGCGCAAATTATCCGGCCGCGGTTTGTCTTTGAAGGTCTGCGGCCAGTTCGTCCACGATACCTCGCCGACGTAGAGGTCGCCGTGGCTGTCCACCGCGAGCCCGTGCGGCGCCAAGAACTCGGTCGGACCGAGGCCTGGGCCGAGCCCGCCCAAACGGGCAATACGCTTGCCGGTATTGTCGACGATCGTCACCCGCGGACCAAGGTTCGGCACGTTGCGGCTGACCGGCTGCGTCGCACCGAGTTCGCCGATGTAGCACACCGGGCATTTGCCGCGCGGCATGAACAGGCCGCACGGGCGATGCAGGTTGTTCCACTGGGTCTCGTACTTTCCGTTGCCATCGAATACCTGCACGCGATGATTCTCGCGATCGGCCACATAGACCCAGCCATCGGCATCGCAGGTGATATTGTGCGCGATGTTGAATTCGCCCGGATCGGTGCCGGGCGCGCCCCAGGACAACAGCAGCTTGCCGTTCGGCGCGTATTTGTGCACGCGCGAATTGCCATAACCGTCCGATACATAGATGTCGCCCTGCGGCGACATGGCGGTATGGGTGCAGCGATGGAAGGGCTCGCCGCTCATGTAAGGGGCTGGCTTGCCGGCGATGCCGAGCGTCAGCAGGACCTTTCCGTCCAGCGTGCACTGGCGGACCGTATGGTCGCCATCGTCGGTCAGCCAGATCGTATCGTCGGGCGCCATGAACACGCCGTGCGCGCGGGGGAACAGGCCCTCGCCGAATGAACGGAGGAAGTTACCTCCGCGGTCGAACACGATCATCGGATGCTCGCCGCGATTGAAGACGTAGACATTGTCATGCTTGTCCACGCCGACGCCGCCGATTTCCTTGAACGACCAGCCGGTCGGAAGTTTTGCCCAGTTCTCCACGGGCTCGTAGGCGTATTCACCGCTGCCAACGATCGCCATGCTTTGCCCCGCAGTTCGTTGCCGGTCGCGAAGCTTGTCACGAAGCAAAGCCTTCGACCAGCCAAGCGGTAGCCGTGGCGGGACCGTCACCGATTGGCAAGAATGCGATTTGTCGACGCCGGCAATAGGACGCGCTGCGGCGCCGGCTTAGCTCTCGCGTTACGACTTCCCGTACACCGGCACGATGGCGCCGCGGGTGACGCGGTTGTCGGGCGAGGCGAGAAACAAGATCGTCGCCGCCACCTCCTCGACTTTGGGCCACGACGCGAAATCGGCCTTCGGCATGGCGTCGCGGTTGGCGGCCGTGTCCATGATCGACGGCGCTACGGCGTTGACCAGGATGCCGTCCTTGGCGACCTCTTCGGCGAGTGCGGCGGTGAAGGCGGCGACCGCGGCTTTGCTCGCCGTATAGGCCGTCATGCCGGCGCCGCTGCGCCATTCCAGCGCCGGGCGTGCGGCGACATTGACGATGCGGCCGCCGCCGCCGCCGGCGCCGCCCATCGCCTTGACGGCGGCGCGGCAGCACAGCGCGCAGCTGACAAAATTCATGTCGAGTTGCTGGCGCAGCGTCGCGACACGCATGTCGCGCAGCGGCCCCGCCGCAAAGCCGCCGGCGATGTGGATCGAGGCCCACAGCGGCGCGATGTCCGCATAAAGCCGGGCCACTGATGCCTCGTCGGCAAGGCTGCCAGTGACGGTGACCTTCACCTGCTTGTGGTCGCGAAAGGAGCAGCGTTGCGCCTCGCCGTGATCGAGGCACGGCACGTGACATATCGCGCCGGCTTCGACGAGCTTCGCGACGATGGCGCTGCCGAGCGCGCCGGTGCCGCCGCTGATCACAACTTGCCGATCACGAAAGTCCATGGCGCCTCCGGAGAAATCTTAATCCCTAGCGCTGCGACGACGTCACGTGCACGTGACCTTCATGGTCGTGATCATCGTCATGATCGTGCGTATGCGTGTGATCATGATGATGCCCATGCCCATGATGGTGATGATGATCATGGCCGTGCGCGTGATCATGCTCATGCTCATGATGATGGATGCGCTGGCGCGGCCGCGGTCCGCGCGGATCTTCGCTGAACACCAGCGATTTGATGGTCACCGGCACGGTGTAGGACGGCATCCGGATGCGGCCGAGGTCGATGTAGTCGAAATCCCACAGCACGACGCCGTCGATGACCAGAAGCTCGTTGTCGACGTGGAGCTCGTCGCGCAGGATGTGGCCGAGGGTCTGCGCCACGTCGCCGTCGAGCATGATGAAAACCGGCTGCTTCTTGGCGAGCCGATCGGCGAGGCCGTTTTTGATGCCTTCGGCGAACGCCAACAGCCGTTCGTGCGCCGGCATGCCGGTCCAGCGCAGCGCCAGCGCGATCTCGCGGTCGGACTCGGCCAGATCGAACGCGACGATGTGGTTCTTGATCGCGGCGGCAAGTTTTTCCGCATCGACCGTGTCGTCGCAGACGTATGGCGGCTGCAGCACCTGAAGATTGCGCCGGGGCAACAACGTGCCGGGCGCCGAGATATAACTGGTATTGCCGGACAGCTGCACGCTGTATTCGGAGGCGCCGAGCGCGGTGGCGCGGATGCATTCGCCGGCCGGCAGCACCGGCCAGGGAAATGCGCCGGCCTTGACGCGCTCGCGGATGGCGCGGCCGAGCGACGGTCCCATGTCGCCGAAATCCTGCTGCTCGCGTTCGTAGACGTATTCGGCCACGCCGCCGGAAAAGATGATGCCGTCGATCCGGCCGAACTCGGCGATCGGATCGGTCAGGTAAAGATGCGCGACGTCGTGTGGCAGGGGCTTTTTGCCGATCGCCGCGACCAGCGTGTCGGCCATCACGTCGGCGACCTTCTGCATGTCGGCCGGATCGATGGTGTCGCCGCGGTTCCAGGAAAAGCCGGCGCGCTTGGCGTGATGTTTGCCGGCCGGATCGAGCCGCACGATCGTGCCGTTCTCGACCACCTGGAGGCGGCCGCCGATATGCACGGCCGCGGTGGCGATCACCTTGCCGTTCTCGACCAGGCCGAGCTTGGTGGTGCCGCCGCCGATGTCGATGTTGAGAATGCGCTTGTGCTCGTCGCTCGACACCCGCGCCGCGCCCGAGCCGTAGGCGGCGAGCATCGATTCCATGTGATGACCGGCAGTCGCGGTGACGAATTCGCCGCCCTGCTCGGACAGCACCGCGGCGATGCCTTGCGCGTTCTCGCGGCGCAACGCCTCGCCGGTGAGAATGACCACGCCGGTGTCGATATTGTCGGGATGCACGCCGGCTGCCACGTAGGCGTCGTCGATGATCTCGCCGAGTTTCTGGTCGTCGATGCGCTCTTCGCTCTGATAGGGCGTCAGCGCCACCGGCGACTGAAACAGGGTCTCGCGCGACACCACGTAGTAGCGGCTGGTCAAATCCTCGGCGAGCCGGCGCAGGTGGACGCGCGAGAAGATGACTTGGGTGCCCGACGAACCGATGTCGATGCCCACGGTGGTGAGCGAGACGTTGTCCTGCCGCCACAGCGGATTGTCCTCGAGCGGCACCTCGTCGTTCTCGAAATCGTAGTCGTGATCGTGGTCGTGATCGGAATATTCGTCGTGCTCATGGACGAGATTCTGGCCGTAGACGTGATCGGCGAGCGTGTGGCCGGTCGGTTTCTTCTCCGTCTTCTCTTCGGCGTCGTCGGACATCCTCGTTCCTTGTTCTTTGCGCTGCATCCGTCGCTTTATTCCCGTGCGGACGGCGCCGGTCAACTTTTTGCGCCGGCGGCGGCTAAGCCGCTCATCCTACATGGTTATTTGCGGGGCTGATATCCAGGTCCAATCCGGGCGAAGAAGCCTCGTGGGTTTGCGGTTGCGGCGCTTTTCGCTACGCTTGCGGCTCCCGCCAGCGCCGGCAAACGGATCGCGCCATGAAACTGTTCAAGCCTCTTGTCCTGCTCGCTTTGCTGCTGGCTCCGGCCGCCGCGCCGGCAATGATGGGCGATAAGGCCGAGTTGCAAAAGCTGGCCGATGGCGTCTACGCCTTCGTCGGCAAGCGCAACGACGCCAACGCGCTGGTGATCGTCACCACGCAGGGCGTGGTGCTGGTCGACACCGGCAACAATCCGCCTGAGACGCGCATCCTGCGCCAGGACATTGAAGCGGTGACGGGACAGCCGGTGCGCTACGTGGTGATCACCCAAAATCACGGCGACCATTCCGGCGGCACGCCGCTGTTCTCGCCACCCGCCACCGTCATCGTGCAGGATCGCGTCGCCAAGGACTGGGCGGCGATGAAGCCGTATCAGATAAAGTCCTGGCAGAAGCGTTTTGCCGAGCGCGCCGACGCGCTCAAGAGTGTCAATCCCCTCGATACCGTGGTGAGCTTCTCCGACCGGCTGACGCTGCACGTCGGCGGCAGAACCATCGCGCTGATTTATGTCGACGATACTTATAATCCCGGCGACGTAGCGGTCTGGCTGCCGGCCGAGCGCATCCTACACGCCGGCTTCGCCGGCTATATCGGCCGCCACCCCGATATCCGGCCCGATTACAGCCACGGCACCACCACCGGCATGCTCAAGCAGTTGGAGACGCTGAGTGCGCTTCACCCGAACATCGTGGTGCCGGCGCACGGCCCGGTCGGCGACGCCGCGGCGCTGTCGACGCTCACCGATTATCTGCTGCTCGCCCGGCAAAAGGTCCGCACCATGATGGCGCAGGGGCTGCCGCTCGCTGAGATCGAGAAAAAGTTCGACATGCACGAATTCGGCGACTGGGATCGCGGCGCGCATCTCTCCGCCACGGCAGCGACGATCTATCGGGAGCTAAAGGGCGAAGGTCCGGAAATTGCACCCTACCAGGAGCGCACCGCTGTCGTCACGGTAAACAAGCTTGCCGAGGAAGGGCGGTTTCTCACGGTTACCGCCGCCGACGGCCGGCAGCTTCATTTGCGCGCCGCCGGCGACGTCGATTTCGAAGGCATCAAGGACCGCTCCGAGCTGAAGGTCGGCATGAAGCTGAAGGTCACATATCTCGAGCCGACCAAGGGCGAGGCGCCGCTGGGGTTCGATATCACTGAGTTGGATCTCGAGAGTCGGCAATAGCCTGCTCGCTGCTCCCAGCTTTCGCCTCCGCCACCAGCCAGCACGCAAAAGCATTCGCCTTCGCGGCGTTCGGCGCGTTCCTCGCGCGCAGCACGTGATAGGAGCGTCCGCTGGGCCGGAAGCCGAACGGCGCGACCAGCCGGCCGCTTTTGAGATCGCTTTCCACGATCGGATACGGGCCGATGGCGACGCCGAGCCCGCTCGCTGCCGCCTCCAGCATGAAGTAAATGTGCTCGAAGCGCGCGCCATCGCTGGCCGAAAAATTTTTCACGCCGGCAAGCTTCAGCCATTCCGGCCAGGCGTGCGGCCGCGTTTCGACGTGCAGCAGCGGCAACGCTTTCAAATCGGCCGCAGCTTTAAGCCGATGCTTGCGGGCGAGCGTCGGCGCCAGCACCGGACCCATGCGGTCGATCAAAAACGGTTGCGCGATGACGCCGCGCGGCCATGGTGGCGTGCCGACCCGAATCGCAACGTCGACGCCGCCTGCGGCGAAATCGACCGGCAGGTGCGAGGCCGACAGCCGCACCTCGATATCGGGATGCGCGGCGCTGAATGCGTAGAGCCGCGGAATCAGCCAGCGCATCATGAAAGTGCCGAGACAGGAAACCACCAGCGGTCCCTGGTTCGCCGGCGCAACGAGCCGCGCCGCCGCCGTTTCGATGAGCGCCAGCGCCTGCCGCACGACCGGCGCGAACGCCGCGCCGGCCGCGGTCAATTCGAGGCTGCGGCTGCGGCGGGCAAACAGCCTGGTGCCAAGATGATCCTCGAGCGTCTTGATCTGGCGGCTGACCGCGCCATGCGTCAGATGCAGCTGCCGGGCGACGGCGGAAAAGCTCAACGTCTCGGCCGCGATCTCGAACGCGGGCAACGCTTTCAGCGGTGGCAGCCGGCGCATTGGGTGCCTCCTTATCTGTGAGATTTTCTCACGTCAGCGTGAGAAACTATCGCTTGTCAAGGACCCTGCCGTCTTAGATTTTTAAGCGATTTTCCAGCCTGGCCGCGGCAGCCAAAATGCGAAAATACCTCACAGGGACGGCAGCGGCATTTTGGCTCGCGCTCGCAATTGGCGGCTACGCGGCGGCACGCTTTGCGCCGCCGCTCGACGGTTTGTCCGCGCCGGCGCAAGCGGTGCTCGGCGCCGCCTTTGCGGCGGCGGTGCTGTGGGTGACCGAAGCCATCCCGCTCGGGCTCACCGCGCTGTTCGTCTTGTTGCTGCTGGGCTTGTGTCCCGGCGTGCGCTTCGCCGAGGCGGCATCCGGTTTTTCGGGCGAGGTCACGTTCTTTCTGATCGGCGCCATCGGCATCGGCGCCGCGGTCGAGGGCAGCGGCCTGGCTGAGCGCATGGCGCGGTTTCTCTGCCGCAGCGCGCGCGGCAGCCCGGCGCGGCTTTATGTGCAGCTCATCGCCGGCATTCCGGCTCTGGCTCTGCTGATCCCCTCGGCCATCACCCGCAACGCCATCCTGGTGCCGGCCTATCGCGACGCGCTTGCCGACATGGGCAAGGCGCCGCGCACCGGCCGCGCCGTCATGCTCACCCTCGGCGTTCTCAATCCGCTCGCTTCCTCGGCGCTGCTGACCGGCGGCATCGTGTCGATGACCGCCGCGACCCTGCTCGGCGGCTTCTCATGGCTGCGCTGGTTTTTCCTGATGGCGCCGCCCTACTATGCGCTGTTGTGCGGTGGCGCGCTCGTAATTCGTTTTCTGGTCGGACGATTGGAGAGTGGCGAAGCCGTTGCTGCGGGAAACACAAAGCCGCCACCGTTTTCGCCGGCCGAACGGCGAACGCTTGCGGTGCTGGCGCTCACCGCCACTCTGTGGCTGACCGATTCGCTGCATCATTTGTCGGCCGCATTACCGGCGCTACTCGGCGCCGGCTTGTTGCTGCTGCCCGGAATCGGCGTCATCGGCTGGAAGACGTTCGAGGCGCGGCTGTCGTGGGGTCTCATCCTTACCGTCGGCACGTCGCTGTCGTTGGCGACCTTGATGACCAAGACCGGCGCCGCTGCCTGGCTCGGCGGCATCCTGCTCGGCCAGCTGGCGCCGCTTTCGGGTGCGCCGAAACTGCTGGTCGCGGCGCTGATCATGGCGGTTGCGGTCGTGCATCTGGCGATCACCAACCTCGCCGCCTGCGTCGCCATCCTGTTGCCGATCAATGCCGCGATCGCCGCGCGCGCCGGCATCAATCCGGTCGTCACCGGATTGATCCTGACCATGACGATCGACGCGGTGATCCTCTATCCGGTGCAGACCGCCGCCAATCTGATGGCGTACGAGATCGGTTATTTCGATCGCGGCGATGTGGGGAGACTCGGCCTCGGCATGCTGGCGCTGGTGGTGATCGTTGCGCTGGCGACGTTGCCCTACTGGGCGTTGCTCGGCCTGCCGCTGCAACTGCCATAGCGGATTTACCCGACCGGAATTCCGTGACAGTCTCAGTCGAAGGATGCGGCCATCAGTGTCGCGCCAAGCACCGTCACCCGGGACGCCACCTATGCAACAGGCTGGGACGCAGGACGCCAAAGCTCACGACATGCGCGGGGAGCTTCGCGACGATGAAGAAGCGCTTTATCTGATGGACCATCCGGATTCGGATGAAGAGATACCGACGCTCGACATCGCGCCGTATCTGGCCGGCGAGCGCGGCGGCCTCGAAGCTGCGGCCGCGCAATTGCGCGACATCAGCACGACAGTCGGCTTCTTCTATCTCAAGGGTCACGGCATTCCGCAGCATTTGATCGACGGCGTGTTCGAGCAATCGCGGCGCTTCCACGCGCTGCCGATCGAAGCCAAAACAAAAATTCCGTATTTTGCGACCGGCAGTTTCCGCTCCGGTTATCAGCCGTGTTTCAAGGACGAATACCAGCGCACCAACATCAACATCATATCGAATGCCAAGCCCAATCTCGTGGCCAAGTACGCCATCAACCGCGAGGGCGGTTCGGGCGGGCTGAGCATGTCGGAAGCCGAGCGCCGCGCCCAGGTGAACATTTGGCCCGAGAATCTGCCGGGGTTTAAGGAGACGCTGCTCGATTATCACGGCCGCATCGAGCAGCTCGGCCGGAAATTCCTGCCGCTGTGGGCGCAATCGCTGAAATTACCGCTCGATTACTTCGACAAGTTCTTTGCCACGCCGCATCTGACCATGAATCTGCTGTACTACCCGCCGCAGGAACGGATCGGCGACCGCCAGTACGGCATCGCGCCGCACACCGATAACGCGCTGATGACCTTTCTAGCGCAGAAGGACGTTCCCGGGCTTGCCGTGCGCATGCCGTCCGGTCACTGGCGCGCGGTCGACGTCGTGCCGGGCACGCTGTTGGTGAACACCGGCAACCTCATCGTGCGTTGGACCAACGACGAATATCTCTCGACCAAGCATCGCGTGATCAACACCAACACGGTGGATCGTTATTCAATACCGGTGTTCTTCGGGCCGAGCGGCGACGCGCCGATCGAGGTGCTGCCGACCTGCCAGGGTCCGGGCCGGCCGCCGCTTTACCAGCCGATGACCTACCTGCAGCTTCGCGAATGGTATTATGGGCCGCGCAAGAACGCGGAGGCGCCCCAAGCCTGAGTCGGAATTGAAACAAAGGCTGGGCATCTGTCATCATTCGGCCTCAAGATCGCCCGATACGGAGCATGAACTGACACGCGGCGGGCGCCGCGCTCGTCCGTGAACTCCGAAGCTCCCGGATGAGCCCGTGTCGCCTGCAACGAGGGCGCGATGAGTAACGCTTCGAGTGCCGCCCTCAGCACGACTGCGTCTGCATTGGCGGCGTTTCTCGAGGTCGAGCAAAGCGTCCTGGACGCGGTGCCGACCGGGCTTTGCGTATGCGGTCCCGACGGACTGTTACGCCGCTATAACGCGCGCGCGGTGGCGCTGTGGGGCCGGGCGCCGCGGCTCGACGATCCTGGCGAGCTCGATGGCGGCACGTTCCGGCGCTTTGCGCCCGATGGATCACCGCTGCCGTTCGCCGCGACGCCGGTCGGCGTGGCGTTGCGCACCGGCGCGACGCTGCTCGACGCCGAGCTTGTTATCGAGCGGCCGGACGGCGCGCTCGTTCCGGTGCTGATGAACGTCGCGCCGCTGAAAGACGCGGCAGGCCGCGTCGAGGGCGCGGTCTGCAGCTTTGCCGAATTCACCGAGCGCAAGCGCGCCGAAGAGGCATTGCGCGCCAGCGAAGCCGAGCTGCAGACGGTGATCAACCGCACGCCATTCATGCTGGTGCGGTGCAGCCGCGACCTGCGCTACCGCTTCATCAGCCAGGCCTATGCGGAGTGGGTCGGCAAACCGCGCGAAGAGGTTTTAGGCAAGACCATCGCCGAAACCATTGGCGAGATCGCGTTCGCAACCTTGCGGCCGCATATCGAAAAGGTGCTGGCGGGCACGCCGGACGATTTCGAATGCGAGATGGAATTTGCCGCCGCGGGCCGGCGCGCGCTGCACATCGCCTATCGACCCGAGACGGACGCCGCCGGCCACGTCAACGGCTGGATCGCTTCGCTGCTCGACATCACCGCGCGCAAGCGCACCGAGGCCGAGCTGCGGCTGCTCAGCGAAGCGCTGGGCGCCGAGGTGGAGCGCCGCACGCTGGAGCGCGACCGCATCTGGAACGTGTCGGAGGACCTGCTCGGCGTCCGCAACTTCGAGGGTTATTTCCTCAGCCTCAATCCGGCGTGGACGCGGCTCCTCGGCTGGAGCGAGGCCGAGATCAAGGCCGTCCATGTCAATGAATTGCGCCACCCGGACGATGCGGCCGCGGGCTTTGCGGCGGTCCAGCAGCTCGCCCAGGGCGCCTCGACGGTGCGCATGGAAAACCGCTTCCGCCACAAGGACGGCTCGTGGCGCTGGCTGCAGTGGACGATGACGGAGAACGACGGCCTGATCTACGTGTCGGGGCGCCACGTTACCGCCGAAAAGGAAGCCGCCGCCGCGCTCGAAGAGGCGCAGCTGCGCGCCGCACATCTGCAGAAGATGGAGGCGATCGGCCAGCTCACCGGCGGCATCGCCCACGACTTCAATAATCTTTTGATGATCGTCAGCGGCCATGCGCAGCGGCTGAAGGCCAGGCTCGGCGAGACGCGCGACTTGCGCGCCGTGCAGGCGATCGAGAAAGCGGCGTCGCGCGGCGAGAACTTGACGCGGCAGCTGCTCGGCTTTGCCCGCACCCTGCCGCTCGATCCGACCGTGATCAGCCTGCGCGAATCCATCAACGGCCTGCGCGACGTGCTGGCCGGCTCGCTGCACGTCAACGTGGCGCTCGTTGTCAATATTCCGGAAACGACCTGGACGGTGTGCGTCGACAAGCCCGAGTTGGAGCTCGCGCTGGTCAATCTCGCCGTCAACGCCCGCGACGCCATGCCGGAGGGCGGCACCTTGTCGATCAGCGCCGCCAACGTGCAGCTGCGCGAGGGCGATACGCCCGAAGGTCTGACCGGCGAAGCCGTGGCGCTGACCATTGCCGATACCGGCTGCGGTATTCCGCACGAGCATCTGCCGCGGGTGATCGAGCCGTTCTACACCACCAAAGGCCCCGACAAGGGCACCGGGCTTGGCCTGTCTCAGGTCTACGGTTTTGCCCGCCGCTCCGGCGGCACGATGCTGATCACGAGCGACGTGGGCGCCGGCACCAAGGTCATGATCTATTTGCCGCGCTGTCACGCGCCGATGGCGCCGGCTTTACCGGAAGACACCTCGCCCTATCGCGCCGACGGTGAGCACACCATCCTGGTGGTGGAAGACAATGAAGATGTGCGCGGCGTCGCGGTTTCGCTCATCGAGCAGCTCGGCTACCGCACCATCGCAGTCGAAGACTCGGCCGCCGCGCTCGATGCGCTCGCCGCCGGCCATCAGGTCAGTCTCGTCTTCACCGACGTGATCCTGCCCGGCGCGATGGACGGCGCCGCGCTGGCACAAGTCGTCGCCGAGCGCTACCCGCGCGTTCCGGTCGTGCTGACCACCGGCTACTCCAAAGTCTTTGACCAGGAGCCGGCCTGGCCGGTGCTGCGCAAGCCTTACCAAATCGCCGCCCTCAGCCGCGTCATCTACGATGCGCTGCATTCCGCCAACGAGCGCCGGACGCTGTTGGCGGGATGATGAGTGGCGCGCAGACAGTCACCGCAAATCGACGGTGACCTTGCGATTTTCGCCGAGGTTCGGTTTGTCGCCGGTGAGCCGCGCCTTGACGAACTCGAATATCGCGACCGCTTTGCTGGCCGGCCCGTCCCATAACTCTGCGGTGAGCGGCGTTATTTTCAACACGCAGACGTTCGGATCGTCCGGACCGTTCCACCAGACGTCATCAGTCGATTTCCAGATCGACGCGGCTCGTCCGTGGTCGCGTAAGACTTCGGCGCGTGCGGTGATCGACAGATAGGCCTTGGCGTCGGCGTCGGTGAACACCAAGCCGACGTCACTGGCGGCCTCGATCTCGTGCTCCTTGGCGCTGCGCAGGTCGGTGACGAACCAGATCAGCCCGGCGGCGCGGTCGGGCCGCGGCTGCAGCGGCCGCGCGCGCAAACCGCGCGGCGAGTGCGTCGTGAGCATGCAGACGCCGGTGCGCTCGATGATGTCCCAGACGCGGGAGAGATGATCTTGCTCGCTCATGTAGGAGCAATGCGCAGCACTTTGCCTGGGTTCCCGCACTGCCCGTCATTCCGGCTCTCGCCGCTAGCGCGGCTCGGCTGGAATGACGGCTACACCTGCCGCTCGACCAGCGTGCGCTTGATTTCGGCGATGGCCTTGGCCGGATTGAGGTGCTTGGGGCAGGCCTTGGCGCAGTTCATGATGGTGTGGCAGCGGTAGAGCCGGAATGGGTCTTCCAGATTGTCGAGCCGCTCGCCGGTCGCCTCGTCGCGCGAATCGACCAGCCAGCGCTGCGCCTGCAAGAGCGCGGCCGGGCCGAGGAAGCGCTCGGAATTCCACCAGTAGCTCGGACACGCGGTCGAGCAGCAGGCGCACAGGATGCACTCGTAGAGCCCGTCGAGTTTTTGGCGGTCGTCGTGGCTCTGCCGCCATTCCTTCTGCGGCGTCGGCGACACCGTATGCAGCCACGGCTCGATCGAGGCGTGCTGCGCATAGAAATTTGTGAGATCGGGGACCAAGTCCTTGACCACCGCCATGTGCGGCAGCGGGTAGATGCGCAAAACCCCTTTGACGTCGCTCATTGCCTTGGTGCAGGCCAGCGTGTTGGTGCCATCGATGTTCATCGAGCACGAACCGCAGATGCCCTCGCGGCAGGAGCGGCGAAAGGTCAGCGTGGCGTCGACGTTGTTCTTGATCCAGATCAGGCCGTCAAGCACCATCGGGCCGCAATCGGCGGTGTCGACGTAATAGGTATCGATACGCGGATTGCAGCCGTCATCGGGATTCCAGCGATAGATACGATATTCGCGCACCGCGTCCGTCTTGGCCGGACGCGGCCAGGACTTGCCCTCGGTCATTTTTGAGTTTTTTGGCAGCGTGAACTGGACCATGCCTTCAGCCTTTTCAATATACCCGAGCCTTCGGCTCGACGTACGCCACGTCGTTGGTCAGCGTGTAGGTGTGCACCGGCCGGTAATCGATCGTGACCTTGCCGGTAACAGTGTCGAGCCATGACAGCGTGTGCTTCATCCAGTTCTTGTCGTCGCGATCCGGGAAATCCTCCCGCGCATGGGCGCCGCGGCTTTCGGTGCGATTGGCCGCCGAATCCATGGTGACGACCGCCTGCTCGATCAGGTTGGCGAATTCCAAAGTCTCGATCAGGTCGGAATTCCAGATCAGCGAGCGGTCGGACAGGCGGATGTCGGACACGCCGTCGAACACCTGATGAATGAGCTTGGAGCCTTCCTGCAGCACTTCGCCGGTGCGGAAAACCGCGCAATTGCTCTGCATTACGTGCTGCATCCGTCCGCGCAGCTGCGCGGTCGGCGTGCCGCCGGAGGCGAAGCGGAATTTGTCGAGCCGCGACAGCGGCCGCTCGGCGGAATCCTTCGGCAGTTCGGGCTGCTTGTCGTCGGGCGTAAGGGTCTCGGCGCAGCGCAAGGCGGCGGCGCGGCCGAACACGACGAGATCGATCAGCGAATTAGAGCCGAGCCGGTTGGCGCCGTGCACCGACACACAGGCCGCTTCGCCGAGCGCCATCAGGCCGGGAATGACGGCATCGGGATTGCCGTTCTTCTTGGTGAGCGCCTCGCCGTGATAGTTCGTGGCGATGCCGCCCATATTGTAGTGCACCGTCGGCACGATCGGCACCGGCTCGCGGGTCAGGTCGACGCCGGCAAAGATGCGCGCCGACTCGGTGATGCCGGGGAGCCGCTCGGCCAAAATCTTCGGATCGAGATGATCGAGATGCAGGTAGATGTGATCCTTCTTCGGCCCGACGCCGCGGCCTTCGCGGATCTCGATGGTCATGGAGCGCGACACCACGTCGCGTGAAGCGAGGTCCTTGGCGGACGGCGCGTAGCGCTCCATGAAACGCTCGCCCTCGGAATTGACCAGGTAGGCGCCTTCGCCGCGTGCGCCTTCGGTAATCAGCACGCCGGCGCCGTAGACGCCGGTCGGATGAAACTGGACGAATTCCATGTCTTGGAGCGGCAGGCCGGCGCGCAGCACCATGGCGTTGCCGTCGCCGGTCTGGGTGTGGGCGCCGGTGCACGACGCATAGGTGCGGCCGTAGCCGCCGGTCGCCAGGATGGTCATCTGCGCGGCAAAACGGTGGATCGAGCCGTCGTCGAGATTGAGCGCGATGACGCCGCGGCAGCGACCGTCGTCGTCCATGATCAGGTCGATGGCGAAATATTCAATGAAGAACTCCGCCGAGTGGCGCAGCGCCTGGCCGTACATGGTGTGCAGCATGGCGTGGCCGGTGCGGTCGGCGGCGGCGCACGTGCGCTGCGCGGTGCCTTTGCCGTAGTGGGTGGTCATGCCGCCGAACGGGCGCTGATAGATTTTGCCGTCCTCCTCGCGCCGCGAGAACGGCAGACCCCAGTGCTCCAGCTCGTAAACGGCCTCCGGCGCGTTGCGACACAGATATTCGATGGCATCCTGGTCGCCGAGCCAGTCGGAGCCCTTGACCGTGTCGTACATGTGCCAGCGCCAGTCGTCCTCGCCCATATTGCCGAGCGCGGCGGCGATGCCGCCTTGCGCCGCAACGGTGTGCGAGCGCGTCGGAAACACTTTGCTGATACAGGCGGTGCGCAGCCCGGCTTCGCTGCAGCCGACTACGGCGCGCAGCCCCGAGCCGCCGGCGCCGACCACCACGACGTCATAGACGTGATCTTCGATCGGATAGGCGCGGCCGTTGATGGAAGGCGCCGCGCCGCCGCCGTTCGCTTTGCCATCTGCCATGATCACAGTCCGAATGAGAGCTTGAGGATGCCGTAGACCGAGGCCAGGCCGACAATGATGGCAAAGAACGAGTTGCCCACCAGCAGCGCCAGCTTGAGTCGGTCGTGGTGCACGTAATCCTCGATGATCACCTGCATGCCGATTCTCATATGCACGGTGATCGACACCACGAACAGCAGCATGATGATGGCGACCAGCGGCGAGCCGAGAACGCGCGCCACTCCCGTCTGATTGCTGCTCAGCAGCATGATGATGATGAAGATCGCCGCAATGGTGAGCGGCACGTTGGCGACCGCGGTGACGCGCTGATGCCAGAACGCGCCGGTGCCGGATCGCGCGGCGCCAAAGCCGCGCACGCGCGCCAGCGGGGTGCGGATGTGGCGGGGCGCGCTCATTGCGGACCTCCCATGGCCAACAGCCCGACCACCCACAGCACGATCGTGATGGCGATCGAGCCGACCAGGTTGGCGGCGGCGAGCCACTCGCGTTCGTTGGGACCAAAACCGCGGCCGAAATCCCAGATCAGGTGGCGGATGCCGCCGAGCATGTGATGGATCACCGACCAGGTGAAGCCGAACAGGATGATGCGGCCGATCCAGGAGCCGGCGAATGCCTGGAACCTGGCGTAGCCGCCGAGGCCAGCCGCCGCATTAAGCCACCACGCCAGCAGGATCGTACCGAAATAGTTGGCGGCGCCGGTCATGCGATGCACGATCGACATCATCATGGTCAGCATCGGCCGGTAGATTTGCAGATGCGGTGACAGCGGCCGCTCTGCGCGAGCGCGTCCGTCGAGCGAGCCTGTTTCGGCCATCATGTCCGTCCGTGAATTCGCTCCGCTCGAAGCGGTGGCGGGGCGCGGGATGCGCAACGTTCCTATCCAATCGTAGCGGCTGCTGCAATGCGAGCGACGGGACCGGTTGCCGTTGTCGAACCTCAGCTTGATTTCGTGATATACGAAAGATAGCCTCGCCGGGTTTGGCCGCAAATGGGCATTTAACAAAGCTTGGCTTCGCGGAATACGAAGGAAGCGCGTCCCCATGCGTTTCGATCTCACCGATCTGAGCCTGTTTCGCCACGTCGCCGAAGCCGGCAGTATCACCCATGGCGCGGAGCGCGCGCACCTCGCGCTGGCCGCAGCCTCAACGCGCATTCGCAACATGGAGGATGCGCTTGGCGTCGCCTTGTTCACGCGCGGCCGGCAGGGTGTGGTGCCGACGCAGGCCGGCCGCACGCTGCTGGCGCACGCGCGCACGATGTTGCGCCAGGCCGAGCGCCTGCACGAGGACCTCGGCGCCTATAGCGGCGGCCTCGCCGGCCAGATTCGCGTCCTGTCGAACACCAACGCCTTGACCGAGTTTCTGCCCGAGGCGCTCAGCTCGTTTCTCGCCGCGCACCCGAATGTCAGCGTCGATCTCGAGGAGCGGCTCTCCGATGAGATCGTCGGTCTGATCGCCGAAGGCGTCGCCGATCTCGGCATCGTCGCCGGCACGGTGGACGCCGGCAGCCTCGAAACCTATCCGTTTCGCCGCGATCGCTTTGTGCTCGTCGTGGCCGACGATCATGCGCTGGCGAAAAGGGCGAAGATCGGCTTCGAAGAGGTGCTCGACCGCGACTTCGTCGGGCTCGACCGCGCCAGCGCGCTGCAGCGGTTTCTCGCCGCCAAAGCCGTGCGCATCGGCCGGCCGCTGCGCTTGCGCGTGCAGCTGCGCAGCTTCGACGCGGTGTGCCGTCTGGTCGAGTGCAAGGTCGGCATAGGCATCGTGCCGGAGACGACGGCGCGCCGCGCCATGCGGACCATGGCGATCGCGATCGTGCCGCTCGCGGACGTGTGGGCTCTGCGCGACCTGACCATCTGCATCCGCAACATGAAGGAGCTGCCGCTCTATGCCCGCCAGCTGGTCGAGCATTTACGCGCCGGTGCCCGGTAGCCGGGCTGTTGCGCTTCGTATTAGGGTCGTGCCGGGAGAACGCTCATGACCGCATTCGACTTAGCCAAAATCCTTGCGCCCGGCCTGCCACCGCCCGCCGCCAAATGGAACGGCTTTGCCAAATACAATTTCGTCGGCGGCCACAACGATTCCGAGTTGCTGCCGGTCGAGGCGCTGGTCGCCGCCGCCACTGCGGTGCTCAGGCGCGAAGGCGCAACGCTCGCCACCTACGGCCTCAACAGCGGGCCGCAGGGTTACCGGCCGCTGCGCGAATTCCTCGCTGCGAAGCTCAAGCGCACCGCCGGCATTGCGTGCACGGCCGACGAAATCCTCGTCGTCTCGGGCTCGCTGCAGGCGCTCGATCTGGTCAACGGCATCCTGCTGACGCACGGCGATACGGTCATCATCGAGCAGGATACCTATCAGGGCGCGCTCACCCGGCTCGCCCGGCTCGGCGTGCGTGCCGTCGGCATTCCGCTCGACCGTGACGGCATGCGGATGGATGCGCTTGGCGGAGCGCTCGGCGAACTCAAGGCCCGCGGCGTGCGTCCGAAGTATATCTACACGGTGCCGACCGTGCAGAATCCGACCGGCACGATCTTGAGCGAAGCGCGGCGCGTCGAGCTGTTGCGGCTCGCCGCCGAATACGCCGTGCCGATCTTCGAGGACGATTGCTATTCGGATCTGATCTGGAACGGCGAGCGGCCGCCGGCGCTCTACGCGATGAGCCAGAACGGCGGCGTCATTCACATCGGCTCGTTCTCGAAGTCGATCGCGCCGGCGTTGCGCGTCGGCTACATCGTCGCGCCGTGGCAGGTGTTGGCGCGCATGCTGCCGCTCAAGACCGACGCCGGCTCCGGCGCGCTGGAGCAGATGGTATTGGGGGAGTTCTGTCCGGCGCATTTCGATGCGCACCAGCCGGTGCTGCGCCGCGGCTTGCGCAAGAAGCTCGAAACCCTGATGGACGCGCTCAACGAGCAGTTCGGCACCGCGGCCGAATTCGACGACCCGAAGGGCGGCATCTTTCTGTGGGTCAAGCTGCCCGACGTAGTCGACACGCAACGCCTGTACACCGCCGCGCTCGCCGCCGGCATCGCCATCAATCCGGGCGCCGAATGGTCGACCGATGCGCCGCACGGCAAGAGCCGCATGCGGCTCTGCTTTGCCAATCCGTCGCCCGAGGCGATCCGCGCCGGTGTGGCGGCGCTCGCCGAAGTGTGCCGGCGCGAGTTCGGCGTGCCCGACCGCATCGCCAACGTGCAGCAGCGGGCGCGGGCGTAAACTTCAAAACCCCTTCACCACCTCGCTGACATGCTCGACCTCGGGCGGTGACGCGAAGCAGTGGCCGACCAGCTTGCGCCATTCCTGGAAGTCGGGCGAGCCGCGGAAGCCGACGGTGTGATGCTCAACCGTTTCCCAGGTGACGAACAGCCGATAGCGGCTCGGCTTCTCGATCGAACGCTGCAGCGCCACGCCGTGGCAGCCCTTGGCGCGGCGGAAGACCGGCGCGGCATTTTTCACGCCGGTTTCGAATTCGGCTTCCATGCCGGGCTTCACGTCGATCTGGGCGATTTCGGTGATCATGGCGCGCTCCTCACTGCACAGAATTGTTATACACTACGGCGTGAACGTTGACCCGTGGATGGCCGGAACAAGTCCAGCCGTGACGCCATAGTAGATCACATTCGAAGTCGATTGTTATTAGCCCAGCGGTGCGCCGAACAGACGGAATATGATCGGCCCGACGATAAGGAAGGCGAGCAACGCGCCGCGCCAGCGCGGATTTTCGATGGCGGCAACGAGCGAAAGCGCCGCCAGCGGCACGATAGCGATGAGTGGCAGGTAGTAACGCGGGTAAGCATCCATCAGCCAGCCGGTCGCGGCATAGCGGCCGTAACTGTAGATGACGTGGACCGAAAACGTTGCCGCGATCGCTGCCGCGCCGCCGACCACGACAATGTCGATAGTCGTTTCAGTTCGCCGCAACAGCCGCCGTAATGACACGACAATCCCGCCGCCCGCGCAAACGAGGGCAACGATTGGAATGGCTAGCATGGCGTAATTCAACGCGCCGCGCGGCGCGAGCGTCGGCATCCAGTCGGCGATGAATGCCGGAAGGAAATAGCCGAGGTAAGCCGGGAATGAATGGCGCGGCAGGTCGGCCCAGCCCGCTTCGCGGGCGCCGTTCTGTAACAGCGCGAGCTGCGCCGGCGTCTCCGGCGTCGGGCTGCCGTATTGCCAGATGAAGATAAGGTACGGCATTGCCGCAATCGCAACAGCCAACGTCGCCGCGACGAGGAATTTAAAAGGCAATCGTTTCCGCCACAGCAGATAGACGATCACGGCGCCGAGAAGGCCGGACGCGAGCAACAATCCGGTAAGCTTGGCCCAGCCGGCCCAAATGACGCCGATCAGCGCGGCAGCAAACCAGCCGTCGCCCCCTGTCGTGACGAATTGCCAGAGACCGAGCAACGCGATGGCGCCGCCCGTGAAGGCAAGATTGTCGTTGTTGACGGCGCCGGCGAGCGGCGCCAGCACCGGAATGCAGGCGAGCGGTATCGCATAGGCGTAGAATTGATGGCGCGGCAAGTGCGCCGCAAGGCCGAGCGCGAGCAGCGCGGCGAATCCGATCGCCGCCATGCCGATGTCGATCAGGCGATGCACGATCATGGCGCCGGGATGGCCTTCGAGCCGCGGACCCAAAGCCGCGAGCAGCAGGTAAAACGGGGCAGGGTGGTTGAGATAGTTGGCGCGCTCGGTGAACTGAAAAGTTCGCGGATCGATAAGGCGCAGGCGCTGCAGCGCCGGCCAGGCGTCGCCGGTGTGTTGGATATGCGCGACGTAGGAGACCTGCGCTACCTCGTCAAAGCCTGCCGTGACGTCCTTGCGTTCGGCGCTGAGCCACGCGGCAATGACCAACAGCGCGAAGATGAACGCGGCGGCGACGGCATTGCCTGCCGCCGGGGCAGCCAGCGCGCGCGGCGCCACGGTTTCGCTGCTCGACATGCCGGCGAAAATGCCTGCGCAGGGGTTAAATATTCGCTAGGCAATGGGCTAGACTGAGCCCCTATTCGCTGCCGCGAACGCAAACCATCACATAAGGGCTTGTCATGATTGACGTGCATTACTGGACCACGCCGAACGGCCACAAGGTCACGATTTTCCTCGAAGAAGCCGGGCTTGAGTACAAGATCATTCCGATCAACATCGGCAAGGGCGAGCAATTCAAGCCCGATTTCCTGGCGGTGGCGCCGAATAATCGCATTCCGGCGATCGTCGACCATGCACCCGCCGACGGCGGCAAGCCGATCTCGGTATTCGAATCCGGCGCCATCCTCGTTTATCTCGGCGACAAGACCGGAAAATTCATCGGCAAGGACATCCGCAGCCGCAACGAGGCGATGCAATGGCTGTTCTGGCAGATGGGCGGATTGGGCCCGATGGCCGGCCAGAACAATCATTTCGCCAATTATGCGGTGGACAAGATCCCCTATGCCATCGATCGCTATCGCAACGAGGTGAACCGGCTCTATGGCGTCATGAACAAACGGCTTGCCGACCGCGACTATCTCGGCGGCGACTATTCGGTCGCCGACATGGCCTGCTATCCTTGGATCGTGCCGTGGGAGCGGCAGGGCCAAAAGCTGTCGGATTTCCCCAACCTGCAGCGTTGGTTCGAGGCGATCAAAGCGCGGCCCGCCGTGGTCAAGGCCTACGAATGGACGCCGAAGATCAATCCCGGCCAGGGCGGCATTCGCACCGCCGAGGAGCGCGCCATCCTGTTCGGCCAGACCGCGCAGTCGGTCGCCGCTGCCGCCACGGCGGTGCGGCGCTGAATTGACGCGTTGCGTCGCGCACGCGCGCTGCGGCTTGTTGGCGTGGCGTCAATAACAAACATGGGCCGGATCAACCGGTTCACCAGGCAATGGGGAGGAACGCGATGCGAATTTGCTCAGTGCTTGCTGCCGCGCTGACGGCGCTGTTCGCACTTATCGCGACACCGTCGGCGCGCGCCGATGAATATCCGACACGGCCGGTGACGCTGGTGGTGCCCTATACGCCGGGCGGCAGCACCGAGATTCTGGCGCGCATCATCGGTCAACAGCTCGGCGCGCGGCTTGGCCAGGCCGTCGTCGTCGAGATGAAGCCGGGCGCCGGTACCGTGATCGGCGCCACCGCCGTCGCCCAGGCGCAGCCCGACGGCTACACGCTCTTGATGGCGACGCCGACGCCACTGGCGATCAACGTCACCGTGCACAAGAAACTGCCCTACGATCCGGCGACCGATTTCATGCCGCTGGCGATGGTCGCATCCGCTCCGTTTCTGCTGCTCGTCAATCCGACGCTGCCGGTGCATTCGGTCAAAGAGCTGATCGCCTACGCCAAGGCCAATCCCGGCAAGCTGTCGTACGGCTCGGGTGGCGTCGGCGCGCCGCATCACCTCTACATGGAGCTGTTCAAGAGCATGACCGGCACGCAGATGACCCACGTGCCGTACAAGGGCAGCCTGCCGGCGTTGACCGATGTGGTCGGCGGCCACATTCAGCTGATGTTCTGCGATATTCCGCCGGCAGCCGGCATGATTTCAGCCGGCAAAGTGCGCGTGCTCGCCGTCTCCACCGCCGAGCGCGTGCCGTCCTACCCTGACGTGCCGGCCGTCGCCGAAGCCGGCGTGCCCGGCTTCGCGGTCGCCGGCTGGTTCATGATCGTGGCGCCGGCGCAGACGCCGTCCGCCATCGTCGACAAGCTGCACAAAGCGCTGATCGCGGTGATGAACGAGCCGGACGTGAAGGCCCGGATCGACCAGCTCAGCCTGGTCGCGCTGCCGACACCACCGGTCGCCGACATGCAGGCTTACGTCAAAAGCGAGATCGCGCGCTGGGGTAAGATCGTGCAACAGGCGGGCATCGCGGGGACGGAGTGAGTCCAGTTTGTAGGGTGGGCAAAATCGCGCTCTGAGTTTAAGTGCGATGCAAAGCTGGCAAGCGATTTTGCCCACGCGGTTGGACCTAACAGCGTGGGCGCGGCGCGGAGCTTGTCATCGGGCCGCGCTTTGCGCGGACCCGTTGGCGCCTCTGCCCCACCCGACGCGAGTCACGGCCCCATGCCGCCGACATAGCCGGCGATTTTCCAGTTGCCGCTTTCTTTGGTGTAGCAGATCAGGTCGTGGTCGAGCGTGACAAGCGCTTGGCCCGAGACAAAACCGGTTTTGCCGGATGCCAGCGCTACATGCAGGAATGACGGTGCGCCGGGTTCGGCCGCTGGGCTGTCGGGCAGCACGCGGACGAAATGCATGCCGAGTTTTTCTATCACCTGTGCGTCCGGTTCCGCGGCGGCGCGCGCCTCGACGCCGTCGCGAGCCGGATAGCCCCAATCGGTCGGATCGGTGTCGGTGTCCTGCAGCAGCGTGCCGAACGCCTGCGGCTCGAACCCCGGCGGCCCCGGCGAGCAGAAGATGCCGGGGTGCTGCGGCAGCTCGTTCGCGCTGGCATTCGCGGTGGCGTCGGCCAGAATGGCCCAGCCGGCGCCGCTCGGATTGTCGAGGCCCACCGCGTTGGCGAGATTGTCGATGCCGGGCTTGCTGTCGTCGGCGAGATCGTTGTCGCGCACCCAGAAGAAGCCTTTGCTGACGGTGAGCTTGGCGAGCGCGGCGCGATCCTTGTGCCCGACAGCATCTACGAGATTTTTACGGAAATTTTGAAAGGCAGCATCGGCAAACGCCGCCGGCGGCGTCACCGCGACCGGATGGTACGGTTTGACCGGGGCCGGCGGCGGCGGTGGTGGTGGCTGGAATGGCCGCGCCGGCTCGGGCAATTGACCTTGTGCGAGCGCAAGTTGCGGGCCAAGCGCCAGAAACAGGCAGCTCGCCAGCAGAGCGGGGACGAGGCAATGTCGGCGCATCGGCAATCTCCACCTTCCCATACGGCACCACAGCTAGCGTAAAATGCCGCGCGAAGGAATTGGTTGCCGCGGCATGATCGTCGACGACACGATAATCAAGGACTTGGGACACGCATGCGCACCATCACGCTTGAAGAACATTTCGCCATGCCGGGCTTCTTCGCCGGGCCCGGCCGCGAGTTGAAAAACCGTGCCGAAAAGGTCGGCGGCCGCTACGCCAACCTGATTGCGCGGCTATGCGACGTCGGCGCCAAGCGCCTCGCCGAGATGGATGCCGCCGGCATCGACATGCAGGTGCTGTCGCTCACCGCACCGGGCGTCGAGCAGTTGGACGCAGCCGAAGCGGTGGCGCTGGCGCGCGAGGCGAACGATTACGTTGCCGAGGCGGTGAAGCAACACCCGACGCGCTTTGCGGCATTCGCCGCGGTGGCGACGCCGGCGCCCGACCAGGCCGCCGCCGAGCTGGAGCGGCGCGTGCGCTCAGGCTTCAAGGGCGCTGCGGTCAACGGCCACAATCGCGGCCGCTATCTCGACGACAAATTCTACTGGCCGCTTTTGGAATGCGCGCAGGCGCTCGACGTGCCGGTCTATCTGCATCCGACGCCGCCGCCGCCGGCCGTGCTCGACACTTATTACGGCGGCTTTGCGCCGCTGCTCAGCGAGATGCTGGCCGGCGGCGCCTGGGGCTGGCACATCGAAACGGCGGTGCACGTCATCCGCCTGATCTCCGGCGGCGTGTTCGATCGTTTCCCAAAGCTGCAGATCGTCATCGGTCACATGGGAGAGGGCCTGCCGTTCATGTTCCAGCGCTTCGACATCATGCCGCCGGCGGTGACCGGGCTGAAACGGCAGTACAAGGACTATCTGCGCGACAACGTGCACTACACGTTCTCCGGCTTCAATTTCCCGCCGGCCTTCCTCGATCTCTTTCTCGAACTCGGCGGCGTCGACCGCATAATGTTCTCGGCCGACCATCCGTATCAGTCGATGCCGGCAGCGCGCGCGTTTCTGGAGCAGATTCCGGTGTCCGCTGCCGACAAGGAACGCATCGCGCACGGCAATGCGGAGAGGCTGTTGAAGTTGTAGGGGCTGTAGGGTGAGCAAAGGCGCGAAGCGCCGTGCCCACGCGGGCGCGGAAACCCAAGTAATTAATTTAGGTCATGCCGGTCGCAACGACTTTCTCTAACCAACAAAAAGAGTGCGTCGCAAAGTCAATCCCGCACAAGAAAAGCGTGGGCACGCTTCGCTTTGCCCACCTTACGATCCGTCCTACTTCAGCTTGCCGCTGATCGCGTCGACCCCGGCTTGGGCGCATGCCTCGTCGAGATTGCCGCCCGGCGCGCCGCCGACGCCGATCGCGGCGATGGCCTCGCCATCGGCCCGGATCACCAGCGCGCCTTGCAGGAGGAGGATGTGCGGCAGCTTGGCGAGGCCGCCGGCGGTGGCATTGGCGCCGATCCGGCTGGCGACGGCGCCGCTCGAATTCTCGTTGCGCGGCGCGCCCAGCATGAACGCCGTATAGGCTTTGTCGCGCGAGGCATCGAGCGCCGTCATGGTGGCGCCATCGCCGCGCAGCACCGCCTGTTCAACGCCGTCGGCATCGACGACGGCGGCGGCGACCTTGTAGCCCTGCTTGGCGCAGGCCGCGACCGCCGCGGTGACCGCCTCGGAGGCGAGCGCCGCCGACAGCCGATGCGTCGTCAGCACGTTCTGCGCCTGCGCCGGAATGGCAAGGCCGGCGATCGCAACGGCACAAAGCAGCGGCGCGGCGTGGCGGTTCTTCATGGCTGAAATCCTCCGTATGCTGTCATGCGTCTAACCCCGAATCCGCGATTTTCATCCCCGGAGCATGCCATGACCAATCCCGAAAGCGGCGAGCCGGTTCTGCTCGACATCGACCAGCGCGGCGTCGCGCAGGTCGTGCTCAACCGGCCGGAGCGCAACAACGCCTATGACGGCGCGCTGGTCCAGGCGCTGCTCGCGGCGCTCGATACGCTGGAACAAACGCGCGGCCTGCGCGCCGTCGTCATCAGTGGCCGCGGCCGGCATTTTCAGGCTGGCGCCGATCTGCAATGGATCGATGCCGTGCGCGCCGCCTCGCGCGACGACAATATTGCGGCGTCGCGCGCCACCGCGCAGGCGATCTGGCGGCTCAACGCCGCGCCGGTGCCGACCATCGCGCTCATTCAGGGCGGCTGCTTCGGCGGCGGCACCGGGCTTGCCGCCGCCTGCGACGTGGTGATCGCCGCCGAGGACGCTTTATTCTCGATCGCCGAAGTGCGCTGGGGCCTTACCGCAGCGATCATCATCCCGCAGCTCAACGACGCCATTGGCGTGCGCCAGGTGCGCCGCTACGCGCTCACCGGCGAGCGCTTCTCGGCCGCCGAAGCCCGCCGCATCGGCCTCGTCCACGACATCGTGCCGGCCGCTGAGCTCGCGGCGGCCGGCGCGCGTATCGTCGACGCGGTGTTACAGAACGGCCCGCTGGCGATCGCGCAGACCAAAGCGCTGGCGCTCGAATCTGCGTGGGGCCACCTCGATGAGGCGGCCTTGACGCGTCTGATCGAGCTGCACGCCGACAAGCGGCAATCTGCGGAAGCGGTCGAGGGGCTTGCGTCGTTCAAGGAGAAGCGGGCGGCGGTGTGGAAGTGATCTGCCGTCCGCATGAACCTGCCGAACCGACAGCGCGACCAATGGCTGCCTCACGCCGATCGGGGAAGCACCATGCGCACGATGCGGACGTTGAAATTGCTGCTGGCGAGCGCCTTGTGTCTCGCGGCTGCCGCCGCCGCTGCGGCGCAAGAGGCTGCGAACGCCCCGGCGTTGCCGGAAAATCCGCTGCCTGCGGCTGCCGCTCCGGACCCCAAGCCATTGCCCGCCGCGCCGAGCGCCGAGGATCTGCAAGCCTGCCTGCAGGAAACCGGCGACTACGTCACCCGCGGCACGACCGTGCTCTATGTCATCGGTCTCGCCAACAGCTGCGACAAACGATTGCGCTGCGAAATTTTCGCCAACGTCACCGGATCGCGAGGCTCCGCGCTCGGCCACACCATCATGACGCTCGGCGCCGCCGCCAGCGGCCCCGCCGCCAAGCAGACCTACTCGATGCACGTGAAAACCGCCGGCGGCATCGCCCAGGTCTCGCGCGAGTGCAAGGTGCTGTGAGGGCGCCGCTGCGCCAGCAGGACCCACTGTACGTCTTGCGCTTGACAGCAACGGTTCTTGCACTACACGGGCGGCATGCCAGAACAAACAACGATCAGGTCCGCGCGGGTAGCGCCCGCAAATCGGAGCTGGTCAAATGCGCAATCGAGCCTTTCGTCGCCACCAGGCGGCGCGCCACATGTGGCGGCGGCTGAAAGAAGACCGCAATCAGCACTATGACGATCTGGCGTGCTCTTGTTGGTATGATCCAAAGGAAATGGCGAAATTCAAGGAGCAGCCGAAACATTGCGGCTGTTGGGGGTGCCGCAACATGCGGGCCACACAGGGGCCGACGCGGCAGGAGCTGAAGTTCCTCGCCGAACCGGCCGATTAGGTCCGCGGCGCTATGAGGCCGTCGTGGCGGCGCGCGGACGCAGCGCCGGCCGGCTGTGCTTCTCCTTCACGTCGGCGATGTTTTGCAGCATTTCCTTGAGCGCATCGATCGCCTTGGTTTCCTCGGCGGTACGCGGCTGGAAATGCGCCAGCAGCACGATCAGCGCGTCGCCGATGCGGCCGAGTTGCTTGCCGTAGCTGGCGACATCGGACAGCACCGCGGCCTCGACTGTCGGCTCGCTCGACTGGCCGAGATTGATGTTGACCAGCCCGAACTGCCCGCCGGTCATGAACGCGGTGAACGGGTTGATCGATTGCACGACATCGCCGGAGAGCGGAAGCTTGAACGTAGGCATAAAAGGCTCTTGTTTCGTGTAAGCAACGGATACGCTCGTCAGCCCCGGCCGGGTTGATCTTACCGGCGGAGGCGCTGCGTGACGAGACGGTGACACGCTTCGCTCGCGCCCTTGCCCCTGCCTCGTCCTTGCCGGACTTGATCCGGCAATCCATGCTGATATTGAGCTTGGACTTAGCACCGGTCCCGCTGTACCAGGCGGCCATGCCGCATGGATACGCGGGTCAAGCCCGCGTATGACGATCTATCGCCGTCCACTTGCGCCATACGGAAGTATGGTATATTTGCCATATGGCAGCCGAGCCGAGCTTCGAGTGGGATGAGGCCAAGGATCGGATCAACCGGGCCAAGCACGGCGTTTTCGTTCGCGCTGGCGCAGTTGGCGTTCTTCGATCCGCACCGCGTGATCGCCGAGGACCTCGCGCACAGCGGCGGCGAACCGCGCTACTTCTGCGTCGGCAAGGTCGCCGACGGTGTGATGAGCGTGCGCTTTACCTACCGGGCCGACCGCATCCGCATCTTCGGCGCCGGCTATTGGCGGAAAGGAAAGACGGTCTATGAGCAGCAGAACGGTTAGGTACACCGCAGGCGAAATCGGCCGCGTGCGCGTGATCGAGGATTTTCTGCCGCCGCCCGCCGCGCTCGTGCCGCGCGAGGACAACGTCAAAGTGACCCTGTCGCTGTCGCGCCGCAGCCTCGACTTCTTCAAGCGCGAAGCCAGAAAGCGCCGCGTGCCCTACCAGCGCATGATCCGCGCCCTGGTGGACACGTATGCGGAGCGGCAGGCGGGTGGGAAAGCAAGATAGTCGAGCTCACATCTTTTTAAAGTCTCTCAGCTTTCGCCCAACATCCCTTAGGAGCGCATCGTAAGATCGAATCTGTAGCTTAGGATTGATACGATTCCAGGCAGCTTTAAAATCTCGTACTTGAGCGTCGCCTGTCTCTCGCTCCGTTCCAATTAAAAGTATCCCGCGCGCCTCTCGAAAGCCGGTGAGTTCCAAGCCGTCTCTCAAATACGCCTGGTCACGCGATGATCGATCAATATAGTTGAGCAGCTGACAAATACCCTCGTTCGCATCCCTTGAGAGTGATATCCGCTTGCCACGTTTCGTGAATGCCGGTTTGTCGGCACCCTTGAGTTCCAGGACGAACCATTCAACGCCGAAGCTGTTGGCCCCCGCTAAGAGATAATCCGGAATGAGCCCGCCAATTGGACCTGAAGGCGGGCGAATTTGCTCTTTGGGAAAAATCCAACTCATGTGATGGCCGGTCGAGAACATATCAATGGTCATCGCCAGGACTTCATGATTTTTTCGAAGGAATGATTCGATTTCTGTCTCACTGGCTGCGCGTTTAATGAGGCTAGAAAGGGCTTCGTATTGCTCAACCGAAACATCATGCTGAATCGCATGGTTTTCCTTTCTAGGCCAGTCGAGGGGCCAATTTTCGAATAATTGCTGCCTGTAATTGGCGGTCGAGGTAATACGAAATTTAGGTCTGGGCTCAATGTCGGTCATAGCCATATGTCCGATAAGCTTTGATATAGGGTTTCAATAGCCGTCCGAAAACGTAATACTATATGGTTGGACTACGATGAGAAACCAATGAACGCCCCCCTGACCACACACCCGACGCCGCCCTATAAGCACACCCCGCTGTTCCCGCTCGGCAAGGACGAGACGCCGTACCGCAAGATCGCGGCCGAGGGGCTCCGCACCGAGCGCGTGCTGGGCGAGGAGGTGCTGGTCGTGCCGCGCGAGGCCTTACGTTCGCTGGCCGAAGCGGCGTTCACCGATATCAATCATCTGCTTCGCCCCGCGCATCTCCAAAGCCTGAAGGCCATCGTCGAGGACCCCGAAGCGTCGGATAACGACAAGTTCGTCGCCTACGATTTTCTCAAGAACGCCAATATCGCGGCCGGCGGCGTGCTGCCGATGTGCCAGGACACCGGCACCGCGATCATCATGGGCAAGAAGGGCCGGCTCATCTGGACCGGCGGCGACGACGAGGCGGCGCTCGCCGAGGGCGCGCGCGATGCGTATCTCAAACGCAATCTGCGCTATTCGCAGCTCGCGCCGCTCTCCATGTTCGAGGAGAAGAACACGCGCTCCAACATGCCGGCGCAGGTCGAGATCTATGCGCAGGGAGCCGGCGACGCCGCGGATGCCTACAAGTTTCTGTTCATCGCCAAGGGCGGCGGCTCGGCCAACAAAGCGTTTCTGTTCCAGGCGACGCCGTCGATCCTCACCCGCGACCGCATGCTGGCGTTCCTGAAAGAGAAGGTGCTCACGCTCGGCACCGCGGCCTGCCCGCCCTACCACCTCGCCATCGTCATCGGCGGCACTTCGGCCGAGCTGACCATGAAGACCGTCAAGCTCGCGTCCTGCAAATATTACGATGCGTTGCCGGACCGCGGCTCCGAGGACGGCCATGCCTTCCGCGACCGCGAGATGGAAGCTGAGATCCAAAAGATGACGCAGTCGCTCGGCGTCGGCGCGCAATTCGGCGGCAAATATTTCTGCCACGACGTGCGCGTGATCCGCTTGCCGCGCCACGGCGCCTCGCTGCCGATCGGGCTCGGCGTATCGTGCTCGGCCGACCGCCAGGCGCTGGGCAAGATCACGCGCGACGGCGTGTTTTTGGAAGAGCTGGAGCACAATCCGGCCAAATATCTGCCCGAGGTGGACGCGGCAAAGCTCGGCGGGGCGGTCGTGAAGATCGACCTCAACAAGCCGATGAAGGAGATTCTCGCCCAACTGACAAAACATCCGATCAAGACGCGGCTGTCGCTTTCCGGCCCGATGATCGTGGCGCGCGATCTCGCGCATGCCAAACTGCGCGAGCGGCTGGAGCGGGGCGAAGGCTTGCCGGATTACTTCAAGAACCATCCGGTCTATTACGCCGGGCCGGCCAAGACGCCGGAAGGCTACGCGTCGGGCGCGTTCGGCCCGACCACCGCCGGCCGCATGGACTCGTTCGTGGCCGATTTCCAGGCCGCCGGCGGCTCGATGGTGATGCTGGCCAAGGGCAACCGCTCGCCGGCGGTGCGCGAAGCCTGCCAGAAATACGGCGGCTTCTATCTCGCCTCGATCGGCGGCGCCGCCGCCAACCTCGCCGAGCACTGCATCAAGAAGGTCGAGACCGTCGAATATCCCGAGCTCGGCATGGAGGCGATCTGGCGCATCGAGGTGGTCGATTTTCCGGCCTTCATCGTCATCGACGACAAGGGCAACGACTTCTTCAAGGCATTAAATCTGGGATAGAGTAGGTCTTGCTCGGCTCGCTTATTCGTCATGCGCGGGACGGGCTCCCGTCGCGTAAGCGCGACGGGAACCCCGTTGACCCGCGCATCCATGGGGCCTCGGCGCTGCATGGATTGCCGGGTCGAGCCCGGCAATGACGAACGGAGGATTCCGCGCGACGTGTCTGAACAACAAGACGACACCGCAATGACGACAGCAAACTCCCGCGCCGACATGTACGGCAGCCGCGCCCGCATCGGCTACACTTCGCCGCCGCTGACCACCGAGGTGTTTCCCTACGAATTCTACAAGATCGTGCCCGACGGCGTGACGCTGGTGGTCACCTCGCTCGCCATCGTGGTGCGAAGCAAGGACGAGGTCGACCAGTCCTACGATATCAGCATGCGGGCGGCGCGCGAGATGGCGGCGGCCGGCTGCCACATCGTCGTGCTCGGCGGCGTGCCGATCAATCTGTCGCGCGGCGCCGCCAATGCCGAGCAGATGATCCGCGATCTCGAAGCCGAGCTGAAGGTCAAAGTCGCGACCAGCGCCTCGGCGCAAGCGGCGGCCGCCAAGGCGCTCCGCTGCAAGAAGGTCGTGGTGGCGCAACCCTACGAGTTGAGCGAGACCGATCGCATCGCCTCCTATGCCAAGCACTTCGGCTGCGAGGTGTTGGGCGCCACCGGCTGGGGCTCTGCCTTCAACCAGATCGGCCGCATCCCGCGCCATGCCGCGATCGACATGGGGCGCGCGCTGATGAAGCAGCACCCGGACGCCGACACGATTCTGTTTCCGTCGCCGCACTGGCCGACCGCCGGCGCGCTCGACGTGCTGGAGCGGGAATTCGGCGTCAACTGCGTCTCGGCCCACCAGGCCATCGTCTGGCATGCGCTGCGACGCTGCGGGGTTAACGACCGCATCGAAGGTTTTGGCCGGCTGTTTCGGGAGTTTTGATCGTGTCATCGTGCTTATTGGATGTCCCGCTTTCGCGGAACATGACACAATGGGGCGCGGCGCGAGAAACAGGGTGTGCAGGTGATCAGAGTTCGAAGTTGGCGAGCCATTGCGGCCATCCTTGCGCTATTCGCCGTGGTTAGTCCTGTTCTGGCCCAGCAAGCCCGCACGCCGCCGTTGCAGATCAAGGCCGGCATTTCCGATCCGGTCAACACGGTGCTCGCCTGGTACATGGCGCGCGCCGCCGGGCTCTATACGGCGCAGGGACTGGAGATCGCCATCCTCGACATGCATGGCGGCAGCAAGGGCGCCGAGGAGTTGCAGGCCGGCCGCCTCGACGTGATGCATGTCGGGCTCTCCTCGGTGATCCGCGTCAATCAGGCCGGCGGCGACCTGCGCATCATCGGCTCGCTCTCCAACACCATTCGCTTCACGTTCTTTTCCGCGCCGGGCGTGAAGACCGCGGCGGATCTCAAGGGCGGCGTGATCGGCGTCAGCACGCTCGGCTCGGAAAGCGATTCGACCGTGACCTTGGCGCTGCAAAAACTCGGGCTGACGCGCGACGACGTCACGATCAAGGAATATGGCGGCGGCGCGCATCGGCTGGCGGCGCTGAAGTCGGGCGAGATCAAAGCCACCGCGCTGAACGAGCCCACCGCCTCGCAAGCCCGCGCCGAGCACGTCAACGTCCTGGTCGACCTCGTGCCGGAGCATATCCCGTGGCTGTTTTCCGGCATCGTCGTGCGGCGCGCCGATATCGCCGCGCGCCGCGACCTGCTCACCCGCTTTCTCAAGGCCACCATCGAAGGCAATGCCATCGCGCTCACCGACGCCAAGCGCGCCAAGCAGGTCTTGGCCAAGGAGCTGAAGATCAAAAGCGCGAAGATCCTCGACATCGCCTATGACGATTTTCGGCAGCAGTCGCCGGTCGATCTTCAGCCTGCGCCCGCAGGCGCGCAGAACGTCCTCAAGCAGTTCCCGAAGGCCAGCCAAAACGTCGGCAATTACGTCGACACCAGCCTGCTCGATGCGCTGAAGACTCAAGGGTTCTTCGCAGAGATGCAGCAGAAGTACGACATCGGGAAAAATCCCTGATGCGTCACCAAGGCCATCGACGGTGGCACGCGTGTTGTCTGATCGCTTTGGCGATGCTGGGCTGCCTCGCGCCGACGGCTTACGCCCAATCGGTCGAAGACTTTTATAAATCGCATCCGATCACCATGCTGGTCGGCAGCGGCGCAGGCGGCGGTTACGATGTATACGCGCGTGCTTTTGCGCGACACTGGTCCAACCATATCCCCGGCCATCCGCCGATCATCGCCAAGAACGTTCCGGCGGCGGCCGGGCTGCAGGCGGCTTCGACGCTCTACAACAATGTCGACCGCGACGGCGCCACCGTCGGCGCCTTCACCAACGGCGCGGCGATGGATACGCTGTTCGGCAATCCCGGCGCGCATTACGATCCGCGCCGCTTTGCCTGGCTCGGCAGCATCGGCAAGCTCGAGAACGTCTGCGCCACCTGGCACACCAACTCGGTCAAGACCATTGCGGACGCGCAGCAGCGCCAAGTGGTCGTCGCCGGTGCCGGCGCGACCTCGAACACTGCGATCGTGCCGAAGCTGCTCAACGCGTTGATCGGCACCAAGTTCAAGATCGTCGCCGGCTACGATTCGGGCTCCGGGCTCACCATGGCGGTCGAGAGCGGCGAGGCCGAAGGCATTTGCGGGCTGTCGTGGTCGACCATGAAGGCGTCGCGGCCGCGCTGGGTCAGCGATCATCTGCTAAATGTCATCGTGCAGATGGGGCTGACCAAATTGCGCGACCTGCCCGATGTGCCGAGCGCGCTCGATTTGGTGCGCGATCCCGAAAGCAAGCAGGTGATGGAGTTGATCCTGATGCGCCAGGAAGCCGGCCGGCCGTTCGCGGCGCCGCCCGGCGTGCCGGCCGACCGCACCGCCGCATTGCGCGCCGCATTCCAGGAAACGTTGCGCGATCCGGCGTTTACGGCCGAAGCGCAGAAGATGCAGCTCGAGATCGAGCCGATGACCGGCGAGGAGATCGAGGCCATGCTGGCCAAGGCTTACGCCGCGCCGCAACCGATCGTGCAGCGCGCCGCCGCACTGGTCGAGCCGGGGGCTACGAAGTAGTTGTCATCGTCGGTGCATGCGGACGATCCAGTAATCGCTGGGCTGTCGGGATTGGACGGCAGCGACAATATCTCTAGTATGAGACTACTGGATGCTCCGCCTTCGCGGAGCCATGACGCGCTTGAGGTTCAAGCAACAATGAACACGATGACTGCGACCGCCGCCGCTCCTATCAAAACCAAAGGTCCGATCGTTTGGATGGGCATGGACCAGCAGGAGCTGGACGACGCCTACGATCAGGCCGTTTATGCGCCGAACCGCGATCAGCTCGGCAAGCGCCGGCTCGCCAACAGCGCCCTGGCGCTGCAACGGCTCGGCAAGCCGGAACGTTACGCTTACGGGCCGACGCCGATCGAAGGCCTCGATGTCTACCGCACCAACAAGGCCAATGCGCCGGTTGGAATTTTCGTGCACGGCGGCGCGTGGCGTAACGGCGCGGCGCCGGAGTTCACCTATTTGGCCGAGCCGTTCGTGCATAGCGGCGCGCATTTCGTCGTGCTCGACTTCACCAACGTCGACAATGCCGGCGGCAGCCTGTTTCCGATGGTCGAACAGGTGTGCCGCGCCATCGGCTGGGTCTATCGCAACGCCCAAAAATTCGGCGGCGACCGTGATCGGCTGCATCTGATCTCGCACTCGTCGGGCTCGCATCTGTCCGGCTGCGCGGTCACGCACGATTGGGACAAGGACGGACTGCCGCGCACCATCCTCAAGGGCGCCACGCTGTCGAGCGGCATGTACGATCTCAAACCGGTGCGGCTGTCGAAGCGCTCAAAGTACGTCAAATTCACCGACGCGATGGAGCAGGAGCTCTCCGCCATGCGTCATCTCGACCGGCTGCACACGCCGCTGGTGCTCACCTACGGCACCTACGAGACGCCGGAATTCCAGCGTCAGAGCCGCGACTTTGCGGCCGCCGTGAAGGCCGCCGGCAAGCCGGTCGAGCTCATCGTGGGCGAAGGCTACAATCACTTCGAGATGCTGGAGACGCTCGCCAATCCATACGGGCTGCTCGGCCGCGCGGTGCTCGGGCAGATGGGATTGGCGCAGGGATAGCACGCGGACGCCGAACGAGTCGGTTCGCCTCAGGCGGCTTCGGCGGGCGCCGCGTGCCGCACCGAAGTGCGGACAACCTCGGCGCCGCAATTGCCGCAGGCGTACACAGTGTCTTCCATATCGGGTGCGATAACGCGACGGCCTTGATAGGTCATGCGGCCGGTGCAAACCGGGCAGGGCATCATGAGGGACGGCAGCCCTGAGTTCGGGGCCCTGAGGTGGCGCATCGGCTCGCCCGAAATGTGAACGTTTTGCGACTTTCCGCAGGATTCAATGCGGAGTCAAGGAATTTTGTGCATTGCACACAGCTGCGCTGCATCGCCGCATAGCCGCAAGCTTCGGCCGAATCAGGCGAATTCCTGCGTCCTGATGCAAGGCACCCCAATCGCCGCGAGGCTCTTGCGCGTCGCGGCGACGGAGCCGTCGACGTCGATGCCGCGGCAGCCGTCCTCGATCACGAAGGCATCAAACCCCTGCCGCCGGGCGTCCTCGGCCGAATAGCGCACGCAAAAATCGAAGGCCAGACCGGCGAGGAACAGCCGGGTCAGGCCGCGCTCGCGCAAATAGCCGGTGAGCCCGGTCGGGGTCTTGCGATCGTTCTCGAAGAATGCCGAGTACGAGTCGATCGCGCGGCGAAAGCCTTTGCGCACGATGAGCGCCGCATGCGGGGCGCGCAACGCGCGATGAAATTCGGCACCGGGCGTATCCTGCACGCAGTGGTCGGGCCACAACACTTGCGGTCCATATTCCATCGGGACGGTGTCGAACGGTTTCTTGCCGTGATGCGACGAGGCGAATGATGAGTGACCGAGTGGATGCCAGTCCTGCGTCAGCACCACGTTGCGGAACCGCGCCGCAAGGCCGTTGACGATGGGAATGATCTCGTCGCCCTGCGGAACCGCCAGCGCGCCGCCCGGACAAAAATCGTTCTGCACGTCCACGACGATAAGCACATCCTCGTCGCCAAATCGTGCGGCTTCATTCATGCGCATTTATCCCGGCGGCGCTCCGTGCGATTGCTGGCGGCGGTCGACCTCGGCGGCGAGCGCGACCAGTTCGGGAGCGATCTCGACCGGATATGTCGCGTTCAGCTCGAAGCGGCGCAAGGCCTCCGGCAGGCGCTCGAGCTCGCGGCGGGCGCGGCGCTTGATGTCGTCGAGCGTCTCGGCCGCGCGCACGCGCTTGCCGTTCTGCATGACGAGTTCGAGCAGCGGCTCGCCGTCCTTGTCGTGCCCTTCGAGCGCCAGGCAATCGCCGCTCATGCGGCCGTCGGCGCCGTAACGCCGCCACACCTGTTTTCGGCCGGGCCATGTCGCCTTGCGGTCGGAGCGCTTGCGGCGCGCCACGCCGGCATACTCTTGCAGCTTGTAGACGCAGTCGATCGCCGCCACGTCCCCTGATGTCGTGAGCTGGGTGCCGACCCCGAAGCCGTCGATCGGCGCGCTGTGACGCGTGAAATCGGCCAACGCATCTTCGTCGAGCCCGCCGCTGGCGAAAATCGTTACCGCGGCGAGGCCGCCGTCGTCGAGAATCTTGCGCACGTTCTTGGCGAGCGCGACCAGGTCGCCGCTGTCGAGGCGCACCGCGCGGATGGTGATGCCGGCCGCTTGCAGCTTCGGCGCCAGCGCCACGACTTTGCGCGCCGCCGCCTCGGTGTCGTAGGTGTCGAGCAGCAGCACCAGATTGTCGGGCCGCGAACGGGCGAAACTTTCGAACGCCGCGGCTTCGTCGTCGAACGATTCGATGAACGAATGCGCCATGGTGCCGTAGAGCGGCAGCCCGAATTTTTGCCCGGCCAGCACGGTAGCGGTGCCGGCAAAGCCCGCGATGAAGCTCGCGCGCGCCGCCAACACGCCGGCCTCGGCGCCATGGGCGCGGCGGAAGCCGAAATCGACCAGAACCTTGCCGGGCGCGGCGAGCACGCAGCGCGCCGCCTTGGCGGCGATCAGCGATTGAAAATGCAGAATGTTGATGAGCCGCGTTTCGACGAACTGGGCGATCGGCAAGGGCGCGGCGACGCGCAGGATCGGTTCGCCGGCAAAAAACGCGGTGCCTTCCGGCATCGCATGCACGTCGCCGTCGAAACGAAGATCGCGCAGATAATCGATGAGGTTCTGCTTGAAGCGCCCTGTACTTTGCAGCCATTCAAGGTCGCCGGCGGAGAAGCCCAGGTTCTCCAGATAATCGAGCGCCTGTTCGAGCCCGGCCGCCAGCAAGAATCCGCGCCGCGGCGGCAGCGTGCGGGCGAAAAACTCGAACACGGCCGTGCGCGTGTCGCCACGATCCAGGTAGGCCTGCATCATGTTGAGCTGATAAAGGTCGGTGAGCAGCGGGCTTTCGCGGTTCATCGCAGGCGTCTCGCAATGTTTTTCTCTTGATCAGAGAAAGCCGTCGATCGCAACGCGATCGCTTGGAAGACGATAAGAAGACATTAAAGACGCCGATGGCCGGGACAAGCCCGGCCATCGTTGCGCGTTCAGACTGTCCGCAGGCGTGACCCCGCGATTGGTTATCAATCCGCGATCGGAGACGGCCGCAGCTGGAAGTGCACGACCATCGGCGTCATGCCCTTGCCGCCTTCCTGGTGCCACGGCACGCGGTCGCCGCTCGAGGTCCACAGGCCGCGGGTCTTCCAGCCGCCGTTCGCATCGTCGATGCGGCCGTCGAGTCCCTTGGCGTAGAAGCCGGTCGGATATGGCACTTTCAAGGTGATCATCTTGCCGCCCGCATAGGCGATCAGGCCGTCGTTGAGATTGCCGGTTGAGATCGGCACGTCCTTGCCGAGGCCGAACGTGTCGTGTTGATCGACCCAGGTGTAATAGCTCGACTCGGCGCTGTTTTCGCCGAGACCGGCAAAACCCGGGCCCGGATATTTGTAGAACGACCAGCCTTCCGGACAATGCTTGCCCGTCGCGGTCGGGCCGTTGAGCGGGCCCTTGCATTTGCGACGGTCGAAGCTGCCGAGATGGCCGCTTGCCAGCGAGACCCAGACCACGCCCTGCGAGTCGATATCGCCGCCGCGCGGCCCGAAGCCCGGCATCGGCACGTCGTAGATTTCCGACAGCGCCGTTTCGGGCGGGTTCGCCCCCGGATCGAGCCGCACGATCGAGCCCGGATTGGTGCGGATCGTGCCCCACACCGTGCCGTCCACCGGGCTCGGCATCACCGCGTAAAACACCTGGCCGATGCGCATGTCCTTGCCGGGCTCGAGCGGCTTGCCGGGCTCGGTGTAGGGCGTGTCGGCCGTGCGTTTGCCTAGACCCGCGGTGTCGACGATCAGCGGCGTCCAGCCTTGCGAGTGCGCGGCGTCGCCGGTCTCCAGGAATTTCTTGGTGTCGAGCCAGCCGACCACGCCGCCACCGCCGCCGCTCGACGCCCACAGCGTGTTGTCCTTGTCGAAGCCGAATTGCAGATGATGCGTGGTGAAGCAGGTATCGACGAAGGTGTACTTCATCGTCTTCGGGTCGAGCATCGCCAGCTGGCGGTGGCTCTCTTTGAGCGGGAACTGCTTCGCCGACGGCAGGTCGGAGTTCGGGCCGCAGAATTCCGGATTCTTGGTGCCGCGTACGGCGGCGGCGAGCCACAGCCGGCCGTCGCCGTCGAACATCGAATTATGATTATTGATGTGGTTGTCCCAGATCTGCTCGGTGCCCCAATAGGGCGACGGCGCCATCGGTTTGAGATCCGCGGCGTGTCCCGGCCCGAGCGAGTACGGCATGTCCTTGTCGCGCACCGGCACATGGAATTTGGTCGCCGTGTTCTTCACCGGGTCGAGGATCGGGATGTTGTCGGTCGAATATTCGGGCGAGCCGAAAATCAGACCGTTGGCATTGACGGTCGGGTTGCGCTTGTCGGTGGAGATTTCGTCGTGAGTGTAGTGCTTGGCGTCGGCATAATCCCAGGTCGTAATCACCACATTGCGCTCGATGCCGGCGGGCCGTTGCGGCTTCGCCGCCGGCAATTCGCCGTTGGCGACGCGGTCGGTCCAGTCGGCGAAATATTTGATCGGTGCCGAGTTCAGCTGGCCGGCGATGATGTTGACCATGGTGGTCGCCGACTGGCCGGACTGGATGCGCCGCGCCCAGGCGTCCTCCGACGATTCGAACTTGCCGAGCGCCTCCGGCAGCGTGCGCGTCGCCAGATTGCCCAGCTGATGACAGCCGATGCAGCCGTTGTTCTTCATCAGATTGAGCCAGTCGGTGAGATGCGCCTTGGCCGGAATATCGCTCTTGCCGCCGAACTGGTCGGCGCCCGGAATTTTCAACATCGAATACCAGTAGATCGCCGGATAAATCTGCGCCGCCGCCGCATCGTTGGGCGCCGGCACCGCGGTGAGGTTCAGCTGTTTTCCGGGATCGCCGTCGACTTTAGGCGAGTCGATCAGGCCATAGCCGCGCACCCAGACTTTGTAATGGGCGGCCGGCAGATCGGGCACGACGTAACGGCCCTGGTCGTCGGTGACGACCATCTTGGCGTAACGGGTCTGCAGATCGTGGGTCTCGGCGATCACCCAGACGCCGGCTTCCGGACCATGCGGCCCTGAGACCACGCCGCCGATAGACTGGCCGTTGATCGACACTGCATTTTGCGCCTGAACGGATGTCAGCGAACCGGCGAGATAAATCGCTGCCGCGCTCGCGAGTAGGCCATACCGCCGCGTCATGTGTCGCCTCCCTGGCGTTGATTTTGGATTGGCCAAAATCTGCCCGAGACCGCGCGGCTTGGCAATGGCGCTGCTATGTCATTTAGCGCATGGCGCGCGAGCGCGACGCGACTCACAATCGAGCGGCAAACTCTACCCCGTCATGCCCGGCCTTCGTGCCGGGCATCCACGTCTTTGGCGCCGGCAAGGTCCGAAGACGTGGATGGCCGGGACAAGCCCGGCCATGACGAACGAAAGTTGGATGCCGACCGTGTAAGGGCTTACGCCCCTTCGTTGGGATCGTGATAAAGCGCGCCGACGATGCCGGTCTCGCCCGGTTTGGCCATATGCAGGTGATAGCGGCCGTCGCGGTCGCGGCCGAGCCGTCCGGATTGCCGCAACTCGTCGAGCGCGGAAGCGACTTCGCGGCCGTCGTCGCTGCCGAGCGCCTCGACGATGTCGGCATAAAACATCGGCGATGCAGTGAGAGCCTGCTCGACGTTCTGATAGCGCGCCGGGCCTTTGAAGGTTTTGGCCGCGCAGCGCGTCAACGGAATCTGGCCGTCGCGGCCGAACGGTTTCGTGCAATCGAAGCCGGATTTGGCGCCGGTGCGCCGACCTTGGAGCGACGGGTCCATGGTCATGCCGAGCATGCCGGTGAGGATCACCATGTCCTGATCGGCCTGAAAGCGCGTGCCCATCGCCCAATCGACCTGGCGGTCGTCGTGAATGTCGATGTCCTCGTCGAACACGTAGACGTGCTTGAGCCGCATGATGCCGCCGAACAGGGCGGCGATCGCCTGCTTGGCTTCGCCATACACGCGCTGTTTGATCGAGACGCGCAGCGTGTTGGCGCCGCCGGCGACCGCGCGCAAATAACAGGCGACCGGCTCGCGCACGGTCGCTTTAAGGATTTTCATGGCATCGGCCTCGACCCGCATCGCCGAAATATTGGCGCTGTCGGTCTGGTCGAGCAGGAACGCGGTGCCGTGCAGCAACGTATGGTGCAGCACGTCGGCGCGCATGGTGATGGCGGTGCAGTGAAACACCGGGTCCATGTGGATGGCGCCGTAATAGCCCATGTATTCGCCGTACGGGCCCTCCGGCTCGACGTAGCCGCGTTCGTCCAGATAACCCTCGAGCGTCATCTCGGCGTCGGCCGGCACCAGAATGTCGTTGGTCAGGCTTTTCACCACCGGCGCCGGTTCGCCGCGAAAGTTGGCGACCAGCGCCAGCTCGTCGCCGGGTTGCCGCGTCGTCGCGGCAAAGAAATCGAGCGGGTGCGTGCCGACCGTAAAGGTCACCGGCAGTTTTTGGCCGCGCGCCACGCAGCCGGTGTAGATGCGCTTGAGATCGGACGGCGCCGTGACGTTGGTGCCGGTCTCATAACGGTTGCGCAGGCTCAAACGCCGGCACCCGACATTGCGCCGGCCGGTTGCCGGATCGATCACGTAGTCGATGGCCGAGCTCATATAGCAGCTGCCGTCGTAAGCGTGCTGCGGATGAAACGGCAGTTTTGTCAGATCGACGTCCTTGCCGGTGATTTTTACGGCATGGACCGGCGCATCGCCTGACGGCACCTCGACCAGCGGCTGCGGATTGGCGAGCCGCTTGAAATATTCGTCGTAGAGCTCGTCTTCGTCGACCTCGAACGCGGCGGCGAGGCGCTTGCGGCTACCGGCGGTCTTGGCGACGAGCTCGACCTGCTCGGGGCCGGCCTTCTTGAACAGCACCGCCTTGTCGGTGCCTTCGATGATCGGGCTCAGGCCGGTCAGCGGCACCGGCTTGTCGTGAATCTCCACCTCGCCGAGCTGGATCAGGCGGTCGACGAAATTGCGCAGGCGGTACTTGTCAAAATCGAGATTTGATCCGGCGGTGCTCATCGGCTTGCGCTCTTTCCCGTGCGGTGAGGTGCAGGGAAATGACACCAGCCGGCGGGCCGGAGTCAATCAGCTTGGCTTCAAGCAAAGGTCTCTTACTCGTCATGCCCGGCCTTGTGCCGGGCATCCACGTCTTTAGCGCTTTTCAAGTCCAAAGACGTGGATGGCCGGGACGAGCCCGGCCATGACGAGAGGGAGCGAATTGAATGACAGGACGGGGAGCTACTTGCCCCAGCCGAAGTGATAGTTCACGCCGGCGCGGAACACGTTCTCGCGCAGCGACACGTTCTCGTTGGGCGTGCCGCCGCAGCCGGTGCCGCAATTGAAGCTGCCGAGATCGACGTGGAGGTATTCGGCCTTGGCGCTCCAGTTCCCGGGCAGCGCGAATTCGACGCCGCCGCCCACGGTCCAGCCGGTATTGGTGGCGCTGCCGCCCGGCAGGCCGGGCGCGGTGGCGCGGATATCGCCGGCCGCAAGGCCGCCGGTGACGTAGGGCAGGAAGCGGTCGAACGCATAGCCGGCGCGGCCGCGCACCGTGGAGAGCCAAGTGTCGCTGGTGCCGCAGCTGCCGCCCGGGCAGGCCGCCGAAGCGGTGCTGCCGCTTAAGCCGGCCCAGTCGATGTCGCCTTCCAGGCCGAGCACCATCGGACCGGTCTGCCAGTTAAATCCGGCCGTGCCGCCGGCCATGCCGCCCGAGAGGTTGACGCTGTCAAAACCCTGCCAGCGCGAATCACCCCAGCCGCCGCCGGCATTGGCGCCGAGATAGAAGCCGCTCCAGTTATAGGCCGCGGAAACCGGGGGCGGCGCCTTGTAGAGCGGCGCCAAGCCGAGATCGGCCGCCTGCGCGCTGGGCGCGGCGGCGAGCGCAGCGAATGCCAGATATCCGGCGATAAAGCTTCGCTTCACAGTCCTCGGCCTCTAAGTCCGGCTGCCCTTCGGGCAGCGCTACTCCTTACGACACTGCGCAGATTATATTACCCGACCCTTACCGTCATGGTTAACGCGCAGTACCGGTAAAGTTCCACCCGTCGCCGCCCGGTGCGCCAGACTATTGAGCAGCAAGGCGAAATTGCGCCAAACCGGGGGCGGGGCGGCGGCTGCTTCATTACATCTTGTTCACGCCTGTCAGTTTTGAGGGTTACGCTCAGCCCCAATCATTGCTTCGGATAATAGATGACGAGGACGCCGACGGTCGGCCGGGTCGCGCGCATGTCGGCATTGTCGGACGCGAAGTCCTGGTCGCCCGATACATTGTCGAGCGCAGCCGCGGGCGCATTCTCGGCCGGATAAAAATCGATGCCGATTTGGCAGCCGCCCGGCAGCGGGCGCGAGAGCGTGCCGCCCCGCCAGTCGGTGACGCGCCCGCCATAGTCCCATTCGAAGCCCGAGAGGCTGAACGGCCCGCCGTTGATGCGCTCCACTTCGGCGAGCGGCATGCCGACATGGATGCCGTTCTGGCTCTGCCAGGTCGAGGCGTTCTCGATGCGCATCCAGGGAAGCCGGCGTCGCTTCTCGTCGTTCCAGATGAATTCCAGGCGCGCCTTGGCGTCGGCCGGATGGAGCACGCTCGCCCACAGCTTTTCGCCCTCGGCGCCGTGCACCTTTTGATAACGGACGTTGCGCCGCCCGAAGGTCGTGACGAGGCGCGCGTGACTGGAGTCGCGCGCAAATGGTCCGCGGCAATCGACGATGCGCGCCGCGTGCGGCGTCTGCGCCGATGCGGCGGTCGCGCAAAGCGCCGCGAGAAGGGCAAGCAGGAGGCTTCCTCTTTGCCTGCGACGGGCGCGTCCGTCTCCGGTTCGAAGAGACATCATACTCTCGCCTTCGCTCTCAATCTCCGCCGCGTCCAAGGATCCTCGGCTTTCACCCGTACGTCTTCAGCACGTGGCGGGCGATGACCATCTTCATCACCTCGCTGGCACCCTCGGTGATGCGGAAGCTGCGTTGCTGGCGCCAGAACTTTTCGATCGGCAGGTCGGTGGTGAGCGCGATGCCGCCGTGGATCTGCATGCACATGTCGGCGGCGCGGAACGCCATCTCGTCGCAGAAATATTTGCAGACGTAGGCGTCCTGGCGGGCGTCCTCGCCTTTGTCGAGGCGGGTGGCGGCCTTGTAGACGAGGAGCCGCGCCGCTTCGAGCTCGATATACATGTCGGCGAGCATCCATTGCACCGCCTGGCGGTCGGCGAGCGGCCGGCCGAAGGTCGAGCGCTGCTTGGCGTATGAGGCTCCGAGCTCGAGGCAGCGTTCGGTGACGCCGAGCGCGCGGGCGCCGTGGCGGACGCGGCCGGCGCCGAGCCATTGCTGGGCGTGGCGAAAACCTTCGCCCTCCTCGCCGACGCGGTGGCTCGCCGGCACGCGAACGTTTTCCAGCACGATCTCCCACGGCCGGTCGCCCATCATGGTCGAATACTGCGCGCCGAGCTTCACGCCCGGCGTGTTCATGTCGACGATGAAGCAGGAGATGCCGCCGTGCGAGCCCTTGGCGCGGTCGGTCGCCGCCATCAGCTGCATGAAATCGGCGTCGCCGGCGTGGCTGATGAAGCGCTTGACGCCGTTGATGACGTAATGGTCGCCGTCGCGCACCGCGACGGTGCGCATGCCGCCGGGATCGGAGCCGGCGTCGGGCTCGGTCTGGGCGAAGCAGGCTATCTTCTCGCCCCGCAGCGCAGGCAGCAGATACTTCTCTTTCATCTCGCCTTTGAGCGAATAAAGGATCGCCCGCACGCTCGGCCCCACGATGCCGCCCATGCCGCGCGCCGGCAGCGCGATCGAGCGCGACAGTTCCTGCTCGACCAGCGAGCACGCCAGCACCGACAGCCCGGCGCCGCCGAATTCCTCCGGAATGTGCATCTTCCAGAAGCCGAGCTCCTGGGCGCGCTTGCAGAAGCGCTCGTAATATTCCGGCTTGAGCTTCTCGCCGCCCTCGAGCGTGGTCTGCCGCTCGATCGGAATCATCTCGCTGTCGACAAAGCGCCGCAGCGATTGCTTGAACAGGCGCAGTTCTTCGGGGAGTTCGAAGTCCATCAGGCGTTCTCCTGGCGCCACGCGACGCGTACGTCGACCGCGACTGCGCCTTGCGCAGTCACGATAAGCGGATTGATCTCGATTTCGGCGATGCGGGCGCGGTGGTCGAGATAAAAGCGAGCGAGGCCGAGCGCCGCCGCTTCGAGCGCGGCGCGGTCTGCGGCGCGGCCGCGATAGCCGGCAAGCAGGGGCGCGAGCTTCAAACCGTCGATCATCGTCGTCACGTCGCGCGCCTCGACCGGGAGCAGCCGCTGCGCGGCGTCGCGCACCAGCTCTACCAAAATGCCGCCGGCGCCGACCAGGAGGAGCGGGCCGTACAGCGGATCGTCGTGCACGCCGACGATGGTCTCGATGCCGGACACCATCTGCTGCACCAAAAAGCCGTCGATCTTGGCGTTCGGATGCGCGGCGAGGGCAGCTTTGTGCAAATGATTGGCAGCGTCGAGCACGTCTTGCCGGTTTTTCAGATCGAGCTTCACGCCGCCGGCTTCGGTCTTGTGCACGATGTCCGCCGAACGAATTTTCAGCGCTACGGGAAAGCCGATCGCTGCTGCCGCATCGGCGGCCGCTTCGGCGCTGCTCACGGCGCGGCTTTGCGGCAGGGTGATGCCGTAGTGCATCAGCGTTACATCGAGATTGTCGGGCGTCAGATCGCTCGCCGGCGCCGCCGGCGCCGCCGGCAGCACGGCCGGCGCGCGGCCGGTGCGTTGGGCGTAAAACCACAGCGCGTTGAGCGCGCGCAAGACCGGCTGCTGGCGCTGCAGGAATGGGATTCCCGCCTTGTCTTGAACGTCGAGTCCTTCCGGCGGCACTTGGTGCGCCATGCGGCCGAAGGCGATGACCGGCTTGTCGGTGGCGGCAAGCACGCGGCGGATTTCGTGCACGTCTCTCCAATTGTCGCCTTTGCCCGGCAGCGGCGAAGCCCAGGCGACCATATCGACTTGCGGATCGCGGGCGACGATTTCGATCTGGTCGGCGGCATCTTTCAGATTGGTCGGTATCCCGGTGTCGAGCGGATTCTTCGGCGCAATGCCTTCCTGCATGTAGGGCAAGAGCGCCGTGTTGGTGGCGGCGCTGAATTCGGGGATGGTGGCGCCTTCGGTTTCCGCGTAATCGAGCAACAGATCGACGGTGCCGCCCGAGGTGGTGACGAAGCCGATACGCGGGCCCTTGGGCAGGCGGCCGCACTTGAAGGCGAGCGCGGTTTCCAGAAGATCGTCGAGCGAGCGGCAATTGACGATGCCGTAGCGTTCGCACATGGCGAGATAGGCCGCGTAATCGCCGCCGATCGCGCCGGTATGCGAGCGCGCCGCCGAGCGCGAGCGCGCCGTGGCGCCGGTCTTGATCGCCAGCACCGGCTTGCCGGCGGCGAGCGCCCGTCCGGCCGCGTGCATAAAAGCTTGCGGCCGGCGGATGCCTTCGATGAATAGGACGATCTGTTTGGTGTGCGGATCGTCAACCAGGAAATTCAGATAGTCGGCGAGCTCGAGATCGGCCTCGTTGCCGGACGACACCACATAGGAAAAGCGCAAGCCGCGCTCGGCGGCGCTCTTCAGCCAGAATTGCAAGGTCCCGCCAGATTGAAACACGCCGCCGACCGGGCCCGGCGGCACGGCGCACAATTCGGTATTCGGATAGGCGAACAGCCGCTCGCGATACGAGTACGAGCCCATGCAGTTCGGTCCGCTGACGCGCAAGCGGCTCGTGGCCACGAAATTCTTCAGCCAGGCGCCGCGCTCGCGCGAGGCCTCGCTTTCGCCGTCGCCGACCGACGAGGCATAGACGGTGGCGGACTTCACGCCGGCCGCTTCGGCATCGCTCAAGACTTCCGGAACGTGCGGCGCCGGCACGATCACCATGGCATGATCGACCGGCTTCGAAAGCTCACGCAGCGACGCCAGGCAGGGCTCGCCGAACACGGTCTGCTGGCGCGGATTGACCAGCACGATGCGGCCGCCATAGCCGAACTGCCGCAGATTGCTGAAAATCTGGCTGGCCCACCGCGCGCGCTCGGAGGCGCCGACGATCGCCACTGAGGCAGCCTGCAACATGCTGGCCGGCGACCGGATGCTGACGTTGCTTGCCGCCACTCACACTCCCCCTGCGCGGCCGCGCCTTCTTGACTGTGAGGCATCGGCAACGCCGCCGCACGCGAACGCGCGTGCCGACTTGGTATAATATTTCAGCGCGGGGAGCCATGGCCGGGCGGCGTGACGGCTCTGCGCCCGTGGGAGGACCGATGAAGGCGCTGCGTTCGAACCTCGTGTGTGCAGCTGTGCTGGCTTGTGCCGCAAGTGCAACTGCAACCTGCGCCGCCGATTTCTATCGCGACAAGACGCTTACGATGATCGTCGGTTTTGCGCCCGGCGGCGGCGTCGACACCACCGCGCGCGTGGTCGCCCGCCATCTGCAACGCTTTATTCCGGGCGCGCAAAGCATCGTGGTGCAGAACATGGAAGGCGCTGCCGGGCTCGTGGCGATGAACTATGTGGCCAAGCGCGTTGCCGCCGACGGGCTCACCATCGCGATGCCGGGCCGCTCCTGGTACGTCGAGGGCGCCTTGCGCGGGCCCGGCGTCGGCTTCGACGTCGATCAGGTCAGCTATATCGGCAGCCCCGGCGGGGTGAACTCCGGCCTCTTCGTGCGCACCGCGACCGGCATCGACAGTCTCGCCGCGCTCAAATCGTCGTCACGGGCGCTGACCTTCGGCACGCTCGGCTCGATGACGCCGACCGCCATGGTGCCGGCGCTGCTGGCGCGAGCCGGTTATCCGATCAAGCTCGTCTCCGGCTACGTCTCGACGGCGCGCATTCTTGTGGCGCTCGAGCAAGGCGAGGTCGACGGTTTTTGGACGGTCGAGGATTCTTTCGCGCGCCGCCAGGATTTGATCGCCAAAAATATCGTGCGGCCGATCCTGCAGACGCGGCCGCATATTTCCGGCGTGCCGCTGCTCAGCGACGTGATGGCCAAAGATCAAAAACGGCTGTTGCTGCTGCTCGAAGCGCCAGAAAATTTCGGATTGCCGCTGGTTGGGCCGGCCGGTATTCCGGCGGACCGCGTCGCCGTGCTGCGCCAAGCGTTCCTCGCCATGGCGGCCGATCCAGCTTTCCAGGCCGACGCAACCAAGGCCGGCGAGTCGGTCGGCGCGCCGATCGGTGGCGCCGCGCTGCAAGCCATGGTGGCCGATTTGGCGAAAGCGGCGACGCCGGATATCGTCGCCGCCTACCGCCAGCTTGGCGCGGCCAAGTAAGCATCAATTCCGATTGATGGAGAGCAGAGCGCATGCGTCTCGATAAAGTGGAAGGACAACCCGACGGCCGCGTGGCCTGGGGCAGCGATATCGCCGCGCAGATGCTGCGGCGGTTCGGCATTCGCTACATCAGCCTCAATCCCGGCGCGAGCTATCGCGGCTTCCACGACAGCCTGGTCAATCATCTCGGCAACCAGGATCCTGGCATCATCCTGTGCCTGCACGAGGATCATTCGGTGTCGATCGCGCACGGCTACGCCAAGGCGACCGGCGAGCCGATGGCCTGCGTGCTGCACTCCAATGTCGGGCTGCTGCACGGCATGATGAGCCTGTTCAACGCCTGGTGCGACCGCGCGCCGATGTTCGTGCTCGGCGCGACCGGTCCGGTGGCGGCCGAAAAGCGTCGGCCGTGGATCGATTGGATTCACACCTCGCGCGACCAGGGCGCCTATATCCGCTCCATCATCAAGTGGGACGATCAGCCGACCTCGCCCGACGCGCTGGTCGAATCGATGATACGCGCCAACTTATTGACCCGCTCGGCGCCGACCGCGCCGGTCTATATCTGCCTCGACGCCGGTTTTCAGGAACAGAAACTCGACAAAGAGCCGGAATGGCCGGACGTCAAGCGCTTCAAGCCGCCGCAGCCGCCGCGGCCGGCGCAGCAAGCGGTCGAGCAGGCCGCCGCGCTCCTGAAAGACGCAGAGCGCCCGGTGATCATGTTCGGCCGCGGCTCGCGCCGCTCCGAATACTGGACGCCGCGCATCAAGCTCGCCGAACGGCTCGGCGCTTGCGTTGTCACCGACCTCAAGCAGGGCGCCACGTTCCCGACCGATCATCCGGCGCATTACTGCCCGCCGTTCAACGCGCTCGGCAACGATGCGCGCAAATTGCTGTGCGAGGCCGACGTTATTCTGGCGCTCGACTGGGTCGATCTCGGCGGCGCGTTGCGGCAGGCCAAAAGCGCCGGCACTGTCGGCGCAACGATCATCGCCTGCTCGCTCGATCAGAACCTGCATACCGGCGCCAACATGGAATACCAGGCGCTCTCGCCGGTCGACGTGGCGATGGCCTCGACCGCCGACGTCGTGGTCGCGGAGCTCAACGATGCGCTCGGCTCCGGCCGCAAGGAGCCGTGGAAGACCAAGGTGCCGGCCAAGACCAAGGCGGCCAACGGCGCCGCCATCAGCATGGAGCAAGTGGCGCTGGCGTTGCGCGATCAGTTCAACGACCCTGAGAACGTCACGTTCTGCACGCTGGGCCGCGGCTGGCCGTTCGATCTGTGGCCGCTGCACAACGGCATGGCCTATCTGGGCAAGGACGGCGGCGGCGGCCTGGGCTCAGGTCCGGGTCTTTCGGTCGGCTCCGCGCTCGCGCTCGCCGAGCAGGGCCGCTACGCCATCGCGATGCTGGGCGACGGCGATTTCTGCATGGGCGCCACCGCGATCTGGAGCGCCGCGCATCACCGCATTCCGCTGTTGGTGTTGATCAACAACAACCGCTCCTATTTCAACGACGAACTGCATCAGGAGAACGTGGCGCGCACCCGCGGCCGCGAGGTCAAGAACCGCTGGATCGGCCTGCGCATGGAAGATCCGTCGCCCGACATTGCCAAGCTCGCCGAGGCGCAGGGCGCGGTCGGCATCGGTCCGGTGACCAAGGCCACCGACGTCAAGCCGGCGATCGAGAAGGGCGTCGACGTGCTCAAGAAAGGCGGCGTCTGCGTCATCGATCTGCACGTCGATCCGCCGTCCGAGCGGCAAGCCGCGCATGCGCTCGGTCACCGCGCCACGGGGGAGTAAGAAGCTCCTCGTCGTCATTGCGAGGAGCGAAGCGACGAAGCAATCCAGCAGTCGGTGCACCAGCGCTGGATTGCTTCGCGGAGCTTGTCATCGGGCCGGCCACTTCGGGCCGGACCCGTTGGCTCGCAATGACGAGTCCAATTCCCGTGGTCGCAATGATCAGTAAAACGCGATTGCCATACTGATGTCCTGGCTCGTCTTCGCGCTGTCCGGCCCGGTGCTCTGGGCAATCTCGGTGCATCTCGACAAGTATCTGGTCGAACGCTTCTTCAAGGACAGCAATGTCGCCGTGCTGCTGGTATTCACGGCGTCGATCGGCGTCGTGCTGTTGCCGTTCATCTGGCTCTACGAGCCGGACGTGACCGCGCCCGGCGCTGCCGGCATTGCGGTGATCGCGTTTTCGGGCGTTCTCTACATGGGCGCCATGCTGTTGTACCTGCAGGCGCTGCAGACCGAGGAGGCATCGGTGGTGGCGCCGTTTTTCCAGGCGTCGCCGCTGTTCGGCTATGGGCTCGCCTATCTGGTGCTTGGCGAGACATTGTCGGGACGGCAAATGGTCGGCGGTGCGCTGATCATCACTGGAGCGCTGATCGTTTCACTCAAGTTCGGCGCTTCGGGGAGAGCGGGCCGTTTCAAGGCACGCCTGGCGCTGCTGATGCTGGCCTGCGGTTTCGCGCTTGCGGTCAGCACGCTGATCTTCAAGATCTTCGCCATCCGGTCGGAGTTCTGGACCACCACGTTTTGGCTGTTCGTCGGCGAAGCCATATTCGCGGCCGGGCTGTTGAGCATACGTGCCTATCGGGAGCAATTTTTCACGTTGCTGCGTACCAATACGACGGCGCTGCTGTCGATCAACGCCTCCAATGAGCTGATCAATCTCGGCGGCGGGCTGGGCAGCCGGTATGCGCTGTTGTTCGCTCCGCTCAGCATCGTGCAGGCGATCGGCAGCACGACGACGCTGTTCGTCTTCATCTTCGGCGTGCTGCTCAGCGTAGCGTCGCCGCGCCTCGGCCGCGAAAACCTGTCCGGCCGCGAACTGGCGCAGAAAGGCATCGCCGCCGTTTTGGTCGCGGCCGGCGTGGCGCTGGTGACGCGCTGAGACCTTATTCCTCGCAGGATAGGCCGAACTGCGCCATGCCTTCCTCGATATAATCGGCCAGGAGCGGCATACCGAGCAAATAAGATGCTGTGCGGTTGTTGTGAGCGCGTGCCGCCTCGGCACGCAGATCGTTCCAATCGTCGAGCGTGCCATCGCCGCGGCCCATCCAGGCCAGCGTCACCAGATCGATCTGCTCGTCGATCGACATCGAGCGGATCACGGCCGTGATCTCCTGCACCACCGGATCGTCCTTGTGGTCCTCCAACACCGCGATCATGGCGTCATCCGTCGGGTTCGATGCATCGTCGGGGTCGGTGACCTCGTCCTTGACGTCGAATTCGCGGGCCTTGGTGACGATGAAGCAGAGCTTGTCTTCCGCGATCGACAATTCCGGAATATCTGTGGTGGCCATGGGTTCCTCGAGACATTTTCTGGCGGGGCTGCGAGCCCGTCGGTTCGAAGCTAAATTGATTTAGGGAGCGGCGAGGCGTTCGCCAGATAGGCTGCTGCTGAATTATCTCCCGCCAAAACGCCACTTAAGCAGTCAACATCATGAGCTGGATGGATGGCTATCGGCCTTGATCTAGCTCAAACTGATGGTGTGCGGCTTCGGCGAGAGTAATGCATGCCGTATCGAAGCAATGGCGATCTGCCGCCCTCGGTCAGGACCCATTTGCCTGACCACGCGCAAAGCATCTATCGCGAGGCATTCAACCACGCTTTCGCGGCGCATGCGGGTGAACTGCGCCAGGAGGAGGCCGCCCATCGGATCGCCTGGGCAGCCGTGAAACGGCACTATGTCAAGGACGGCGAGACCTGGGTTCTGCGTGCCGGCGGTGCATCGGTGAGCAGCTAGGAGAAACGATTGAGCCGGAACGCCGCGATGTCATGGCTCGTCGTCCCGCTCGCGATCAGATCGGCGATGATCTCGCCGACCACCGGCGCGAATTTGAAGCCGTGGCCGGAGCACGGCGAAGCGATGACGACATGCGGCGCGTCCGGCAGGCGGTCGATGATGAACGTCTCGTCCGGCGTCATCGTATAAAGACACGTCTGGCCATCGCACATTCGTCCGTTCGCGCCCGGCAGAAATTCGCCAAGCGGCGCGCGGACCGCGGCCTCGTCCGCCGCCGAAATGCTCGTGTCGTAGCGATCAGGGTCCACGACCTGATTGAAGTGGTGATGCCTGGCGATCTTGATGCCCATGCGGCCGTAAGGCGGAAGCCCATAGTGAATGCCATGCCGGCTCTCGAGCAGGAAAACCGGAAAGCCGTCGGCAAATGCTCCGGCATCGGCCGGCTCGAACCAGCCGACGACTTGGCGCGTGACCCGCAACGGCAGCTGAAGATCGGGCAATAGGCTGGCAGCCCATGGCCCTGCTGAAATCACCGCGCCATCGGCGTCGATCGCCGCGCGATCGGTTCTGATGCGCACGCCGTCGCGGCGCGGCTCGATGGCAATGACTTTTTCCTCGGTGCGAACCATGGCGCCGGCATCCACGGCAACGCGAATGCTCGTTTCCAGAGCAGCGGCAGCTTCGATATAGCCGCCGCCGGGTTGGATGACCGCGACGTAATTTTGCGGAATGTTGAATTGCGGATAACGCCGCATGAACGGTGACGCGTCCAACACCTCGTGCGGCAGTTCATGGCGGACGGATGCCGCAAGCGTTCCGCGCACGAGTTCGCCGTCGTAGGGCCCGAGCTCGGCAATGCCGGTGGTCATCAGAAGTTTGCCACCTGCGAGCGTTTCGAGCTCGTGCCAGAGTGCAAGCGCGCGGCGAAGCAGCGGCACGTAGGCGGGATTTTCGAAATGCGCCAGGCGGAAAATGCGCGTCGGACCGTGCGAGGAGCCGCGGTCGTGCCGGAGCTGGAATTGCTCGATGCCGATGGCGCGCACGCCGCGGCGCGCCAGCTGGCAGAGCGCGGCGCTGCCAGTCGCGCCTAATCCGATCACGACGATTTGCGGTTCGGGCATGTGTGTTCGAGCGGCGACCGAAAATTAAGGCCGATTGCGGCAGCGTTCCCCAGGATTATATCCCACTGCGGAGACGTGCTAGACTGGGCGACGTGATGTTGCGTGGCCGAGGCGGCGTCGGTGCTTGGTTCGAGTAAGTTGACCGTATGAACTGGATCTCCAACACGCTGCGGCCGAAGATCCGCAGCATGCTCAGCCGGCGCGAAGTGCCGGAGAATCTCTGGATCAAATGTCCGGAGACCGGTCAACTCGTGTTCTACAAGGACGTCGAAGCCAACCAGTTCGTCATTCCAGGGTCGAACTATCACATGCGCATGAGCGCCAAGGCGCGGCTCAAGGCGATGTTCGACAACGAGACCTGGTTCGACGTGGCGGTGCCGGACGTGGCCGCCGATCCGCTGAAATTCCGCGACGAGCGCCGCTACACCGAGCGGCTCAAGGACGCCCGCACCAAGACCGGGCTGCATGACGCCATCAAGCTCGGCTACGGCAAGCTCGACGGCCTGGCCGCGGTGATTGCCGTGCAGGATTTCGATTTCATGGGCGGTTCGCTCGGCATGGCGGCGGGCGAGGCGGTGATCAAGGGTCTGGATACCGCGGTCGAGAAGGCCTGTCCGTTCGTGCTGTTCGCGGCCTCCGGCGGCGCGCGCATGCAGGAAGGCATTCTGGCGCTGATGCAGCTGCCGCGCACCACCATCGCGGTGCAGCGGCTGCGCGAGGCGCGCAAGCCGTACATCGTCGTGCTCACCAATCCGACCACCGGCGGCGTCACGGCGTCGTATGCGATGCTCGGCGATGTGCAGATCGCCGAGCCCGGCGCGCTGATCGGCTTCGCCGGCCCGCGCGTCATCGAGCAGACCATCCGCGAAAAGCTGCCCGAGGGCTTTCAACGGGCCGAGTATCTGCGCGATCACGGCATGGTCGACATGGTGGTGCACCGCCACCAGCTGCGCGCCACCATCGCGCGGCTGTGCCGGCTCCTGATGAAGGCGCCGGCCGGTGCGTCGCAGCAGCCGCACCTGCCGCTGCCGGCGCCGTCGGTCGTGGCAGCAGCGGCGACCGCGTGAGCGCTTCGCCGTCCGACGCGGCGTCGCTCGGCGCCGTCGCCGCGCGCCTGTTGGCGCTGCATCCCAAACGCATCGACCTTTCGCTCGGCCGTATCGAGCGCCTGCTTGCCGCGCTCGACCATCCGGAACGCCGCCTGCCGCCGCTCATTCATGTCGCCGGCACCAACGGCAAGGGCTCGACCGTCGCGTTTGCGCGCGCCATTCTGGAAGCCGCCGGCAAGCGCGTGCACGTCTACACCTCGCCCAATCTGGTGCGGCTCAACGAGCGCTTTCGCCTGGGCCAGCCGGACGGCGGCCATCTGGTCGAGGATGCCGAACTGGTCGACGCCTTGAGCGAATGCGAGGCCAAGAACGCCGGCGCGCCGATCACCGTTTTCGAAGTCGAAACCGCCGCCGGGTTCTTGTTATTTGCGCGCCATCCTGCCGACGTTCTGCTTCTGGAAGTCGGTCTTGGCGGGCGGCTCGACGCCACCAATGTGGTCGAGCGGCCGCTCGCCAGCGTCATCACTCGCGTTTCGCTCGATCACCACGAATTTCTCGGCGACAGCATCGAGCAGATTGCCGCCGAAAAAGCCGGCATCCTTAAAGCCGACGTGCCGGCGGTGATCGCTAGCCAGGCACGCGAAGCGCTCGCGGTCATCGAGCGGCAGGCCGCGCGGGTGCGGGCGCCGCTCGCCATTGCGGGCGAGCATTGGACTGCCACCGAGGAGCGCGGCCGGCTCGTGTATCAGGACGAGGATGGACTGCTCGACCTGCCGGCGCCGAAACTGTATGGCCGGCATCAGTTCGAAAACGCCGGCGCCGCGATCGCGGCGTTGCGGCGCGCCGGCATGAAACTGCCGGCTGCGGCGTTCGAGGCCGGCATGATCCGCGTCGATTGGCCGGCGCGCATGCAGCGGCTGTCGCAAGGCCGGCTCGCCGCATTGCTGCCGGCGCAAAGCGAACTATGGCTCGACGGCGGACACAATGCCGACGGCGGCCGCGCCATCGCGGCGGCGCTTGCCGACCTCGAGGAGCGCGTGCCGCGCCCGCTCGTTCTGATCGTCGGCATGCTGGCGAGCAAAGACAGCGCCGGTTTTTTGCAGCATTTTTCCGGATTGGCGCGCCGCGTCATCGCCGTTCCGATCGCGCACGATAAAGCCGTGCCCGCCGCCGCTCTCGCCGGCGTCGCCCGCGATATCGGCATTCCGGCGCTGGCGCGCGACGATCTCGAGAGCGCAATCGACATTGCCGGCAAGCTCGATCTGGCGCCGGCGCCGCGCGTTCTGATTACCGGCTCGCTTTATCTGGCCGGCGAAGTGTTGGCGGCCAACGGCACGCCGCCGCAATGACGTACGAGGCCGTTGTCGGGCGGCCCGGCATCCGCTAGGTTCCGCGCAAACTTTGGCCGGTCGCGGCCAAGCCGCAGCAATTCGGGCGACGAATGGCGAAAGAAGAACTCCTGGAATTTCCCGGTGTCGTAACGGAGCTCCTGCCCAACGCCACCTTCCGCGTCAAGCTCGAGAACGAGCATGAGATCATCGCCCACACCGCCGGCCGCATGCGCAAGAACCGCATCCGCGTGCTCGCCGGCGACAAGGTGCTGGTGGAGATGACGCCGTACGATCTGACCAAGGGCCGGATTACCTATCGGTTCAAATGATCGGCCGCCCCAAATTCGTCCTGGCCTCGGGTTCGCCGCGTCGGCTGGCGCTCGTCAACCAGGCCGGCATCGAGCCCGACGCGCTGCGCCCCACCGACATCGACGAAACGCCAAAGCGCGGCGAGCTGCCGCGCGCCTGCGCGGTGCGGCTTGCGCGCATGAAGGCCGAGGCCGCGCTCGCCATGGTGCGGATCGATGAGGAACTGAAGGGTTCCTACATTTTGGCCGCCGATACCGTGGTCGCGGTCGGCCGCCGCATCCTGCCCAAAGCCGAAATGCTCGACGAGGCGGCGCAATGCTTGCGGCTGTTGTCCGGACGCAATCACCGCGTTCATTCCGCGGTCTGCTTGGTGACGCCCAAAGAGGCGTTCCGGCAGCGCCACGTCGAGACCCGGGTGCGTTTCAAGCGACTCTCCGATGAAGACATCGAGGCCTATCTCGCCTCCGGCGAATGGCGCGGCAAGGCTGGCGGCTACGCCGCGCAGGGCATCGCCGGCAGCTTTCTGGTGAAGATCGTCGGTTCCTATTCCAACATCGTCGGCCTGCCGCTCTATGAAACCATCACGCTGCTTGGCGGCGAGGGCTACCCGATCCATTTCGGCTGGCTCAACGCCGTGGCCTGACATTCTTGGCGCCGCCGGCGCCGTGCCCCATATTGCGCACATGGCCGAGACCGCGAACAAGCCGTGCCCGATCTGCGGCAAACCCCGCGTGGAACGCTATCGGCCATTCTGTTCCCGCCGCTGCGCCGACGTCGATCTCAACCGCTGGCTCTCCGGGGTCTACACCGTGCCGGTGCGCGCCGACGAGGAAGAGGACGAGCTGCCGCTGGCGCCCGATGCCGCGCCGCCGCGCGACTAAGCGGCGCGGCATTTGTTGCTGCCGGCTTGTGGCTGCGGGCGCGCGTTCTGGACAGCCATACCTCGAGCCTCTATAAGCAGCGGCCGGTCCGCACCGCACCAAGTGCGGGCGTGCTCACGGCGCCCAGGTAGCTCAGTTGGTAGAGCACTGCACTGAAAATGCAGGTGTCGGTGGTTCAATTCCGCCCCTGGGCACCATCCTGCTCTTCCCCGTTCATGGTTTCTAATTTCGTGCATGCTGCTCCAGCAGATGGCCCGGGAGGCGGTGCCGGGCCGTCCGGGCCCGTTGCCATCCTGCTTTGTACGTATAACGGTGCGCGCTTTCTTGCGGCGCAGCTGGCGTCGTACGAAGCGCAGGATTTTTCCGATTGGCGGCTGTTCGCATCCGACGACGGCTCGCAGGACGCGACGCTGTCATTGCTGCAAGACTTTCAAAAAAAACACGGCGCCGCGAAGGTTCACATCCGGCAGGGGCCGCGCCGCGGTTTTGTCGCTAATTTCCTGTCGCTGATCTGCGATCCGGCGGTGCAGGGCGCCTGTTACGCGTTTTCCGATCAGGACGACGTTTGGTTGCCCGACAAGCTCTCCCGCGCCCGGGGCTTCTTGATGAATGCTCGGAGCGATAGGCCGCTGGTTTATTGCTCGCGGACGCGATTGATCAACGATACAGACGCCGAGATCGGGCTGTCGCCGCTGTTCAAAAAGCCGCCGAGTTTTCGCAATGCGCTGACGCAAAGCATTGCCGGCGGCAACACCATGGTGCTCAACGAAGCGGCGCGGCAGCTCCTGATGCGGGCCGGCGCCGATGTCAGCTGCGCGTCGCACGATTGGTGGGTGTACCTTGCCGTTACCGCCGTGAACGGCACGCTGTTCTACGACCCAGTCCCGAGCATTTGCTATCGCGTGCACGCGCGCAACGTGATCGGCTCGAACCGGTCGCTTGCGGCGCAGCTGTTACGCGCGCGCATGCTCTGGCACGGCCGCTTCAAGAGCTGGGCCGACATGAACGTCGCCGCCTTGGCGCGCATCGAGAGCGACATGACCGAGGAGAACCGGAGAATTTTTTCTTTGTTCCGGTCCGCCAGAAAACAACGCCTCATCCCGCGCGTACGCGGGCTTATGCGCACCGGCATTCGCCGGCAGACGCTGCTCGGCAACATCGGCCTCGCGGCGGCCACACTGGTCGGCAAAATCTAGGCGGCCAGCGTCGCGCCGGCGGCTTTGTTCTCCAGGTACCAGCGATAGGTGGCGGCGATGCCGTCTTGCAGCGCGATGTGCGGCTTAAAGCCCAGCGCGGCGATGCGGCTCGAATCCATGAGCTTGCGCGGCGTGCCGTCCGGCTTGGTCGGATCGAACGCGATCTTGCCGCGGTAATCGACGACGCGCGCGATGATGTCTGCGAGTTCGGCGATCGAAACGTCGCTGCGGGCACCGCAATTGATGTGCTCGTAGCCGTCGTAGTTGTCCAACAGCAAGACCACCGCACGCGCCAGGTCGTCGACATGCAGAAATTCGCGCCGCGGCTTGCCGGTGCCCCACACCACCACTTCGGCGCGCTCGGCAAGCTTGGCTTCGTGGAATCTGCGAAGGAGCGCCGCCATGGCGTGGCTGGTCAGCGGATCGAAGTTGTCGCCGGGCCCATAGAGATTGCACGGCATGACCGAAATGAAGCGGCGGCCATGTTGCTTGCGGTAAGCCTGGCACAGCTTGATGCCGGCGATCTTGGCGACCGCGTACCACTCGTTGGTCGGTTCCAGGGCGCCGGCGAGCAGCGCGTCTTCCTTGATCGGCTGCGGCGCGAATTTTGGATAGATGCAGGACGACCCGAGAAACACCAGGCGATCGACGCCGGCCAGATGCGCGGCATGAATGACGCTCATCTCGATCGCCAGGTTCTCGTAGATGAAGTCCGCCGGATAGGCGTCGTTGGCATAGATGCCGCCGACCTTGGCGGCGGCCAGCACGATGGCATCCGGCCGGTTTTGTTGGAGCCAGGCGAGCGTGGCTGGTTGGTCGCGCAGGTCGAGCGCGGCGTGCCCGACCGTGAGCACCTCTTCGCCGCCCCGGACGAGACAGCGGGCGACCGCGGAGCCGACCATGCCGTTATGCCCGGCAACCCAGATTCGCCTGCCGCTCATGTACCTTCACCGACGACACCGACGACCGCATTAAGACGTAACACGACCCGCGGCGTGGCCGCCAGCCGCTAAATCTAGGCCGTCGCATTGATGCCGTGCTTCATGGCGCCAGCACCACCGCGTGCAGCAAATAGAGAAACAACGAGCCTCCCAGAAGTCCGATCAGTATCGAGAGCGCGATGTCGAACCGCTCGCCCGGGCTCGGCAATGCATCTTCGCTTTCTATGGCCTTCGCGGTGGCGGCGAAGCGGAATCCGGCGATGACGATGGTGACGACCCCGATGGCGACGAAGGCCAGCCCGGCTGCGTTGGCGAACGCCTGATTGTGCGGCGCGATCCGAGGCAGCTCCGTCCGCGGTGCGGCGATCGACAGAAACAGGTCGAAGCGTTCGATCACGAAGCCGAAGGCCATGACCGCAATGGCGGTGCGCACCCAGGCCAAGAAGGTTCGCTCGTTGGCGGCATGGTCGTTGTAGCGCTTGATCATGGTAGGTCCCGGCGGTGCTGTCGGCGCACTATAGCGCACAAGCCGGTGCGGCTCAGCCGCGGCGTTGCGTGCCTTGCCGCCGGGCGCATTAGCGGGCAGGTTGCGGCAAGAAAGCCCCGAACGGGGCGCCCAGGGAGGAGACCAAAATGCCGGAACCCGTGCGCGCACAGCCGAGCCGCGGCCGTTGGTACATCCTGCTGATGATCAGCGTGATGTACCTCATCACCTATCTGGACCGCGTCAATATTTCGACGGCGGCGCCGCAGATCAGCAAGGAATTCGGCTTCGACAAGGTGACCATGGGGATCATCTTCAGCGCCTTCGTGTGGGCCTACGCGATTTTCCAGGTTCCCGGTGGCTGGCTCAGCGACCGCTTCGGCGCGCGCGGCGTTCTCGGTGGTGTCGTCACTTATTGGTCGATCATGACGGCGGCGACCGCCGCCGCGTTCAGCTCCGTCAGCTTCATCGTGGTCCGCTTCCTGTTCGGGGTCGGCGAAGCCGGCGCGTTTCCTGGAGCAACGCGCGCCATGCAGCTCTGGTATCCGCAGGACGAGCGCGGCCTGGTCCAGGGCGTCACCCATAGCGCCAGCCGGCTCGGCGCCGCGCTCGCGCCGCCGATCGTGGTGCTGATCATGAGCTATCTCGGCTGGCGTGAAGTGTTCTACATCTGCGGCGCCATCGGTCTCGTCTGGTCGGCGTGGTGGTTCATCAGCTACCGCAACCTGCCGGAAGAGCACGGCCTGGTGAACAAGGCCGAGCTCCAGCGCATTCGCGGCGTCGACGAGAACGGCGAAATCAAGCCGCCGCCGGTCACCAAGCAGACCGACGTGCCATGGGGCACCTTGATCAGCTCGCCCAACATGTGGGCGGTGATGTGCGCCTATTTCACTTACGTGTACTGCCTGTGGATCTTCTTGAGCTGGCTGCCGACCTATCTGTTCGAAGCGCGGCACTTCACGCTGCTCAAGGTCGGCTTTTTTGCGTCGCTGCCGCTCCTTGCTGGCGTAGTCGGCGACACGCTCGGCGGCGTCGCCACCGACTGGCTCCTGAAAAGAACCGGCAGCGCCAAGATCGGCCGCCGAACCGTTGCCATCATCGGTCTGCTCGGCTGCGCGGTGTTCATCGTTCCGGCGGCGCTGACGGAAAACGCCTACGTTGCCGTGTACTGCCTGACCGCTTCGTTGTTCTTCCTGGAATTCACCATCGGGCCGTCGTGGGCGGTGCCGATGGATACCGGCGGCAAATTTTCCGGCACGGTGTCCGGCATGATGAACATGGCCGGGAACATCGGCGGCGCCCTGTCGCCGATGGTGTTCGGCATCCTGGTCCAGTACGGCAACTGGCAGGCGCCGTTCATCGTCGCCGCATGTCTTCTCGTCATCGGCGCGGCGGTATGGGCGTTCTGGCTCGATCCGGACAAACCGATCCTCGAGGGCTGACCCGCTCGCCAGTCGGCGCGCTTGCGCGCTTCCCACGACAAGCCGGCGGACGGGTAGTTTCTCGATCGCTGATCCAACGACTGATTAACGCGTCGTAAATCGGTGTCCGCTAGCTAATGGGCCATCGGCTGCCCGTTCATGCAGAGACACCATGTTCCGGATTCTGTCTTGGCGCCGCCTCTACGCTAAAGGCCAGCTGCTCGATCTGGCGCTGAACAACCTCACCCAAGGTGTGGTGATGTTCGACGCCGGCGGCCGCCTGATCGTCTGCAACAAGCGCTACCTCGATATGTACGGCTTGTCGCCGGAGGTGGTGAAGCCGGGCGCGGCCTTGATCGATATCGTTCGGCATCGGGCTTCCACGGGCACGCTGCCGCGCGATCCGGCGCAATACTGCGCCGAGCTGTTGGACAAGATGGCGTCCGGAGAGGAAGTCAGCTTCGTCAGCGAGGCGCCGGACGGCCGCGCCATCTCGGTGGTGAACCGCGCCATTCCGGGCGGCGCCTATTGGGTCGGCACCCACGACGACATTACCGAACGCCGGTCGGCAGAGCGCAAAAACACTTTGCTTGACGAGCAGGAAGCGCGCCGCGTCGTGGTCGACGAGGCCATCGCCGGGTTCCGCGAAAGCGTCGAGGGCGTGCTGAAGACCGTGGGCGACAGCGTCACGGCGATGAAATCGACGGCCGCGGCTTTGTCCGCCGCCGCCAACGAAACCGGCGCCCAGACGGCGGGCGCTGTGCATACCTCCAACGATGCCTTCAGCCGGGTCGATACCGCATCGACTGCCGCGGAGGAAATGTCCGGATCGATCGCCGAGATCAATCGCCAGCTGTTGCGGGCGAGCGAGGTGGTGCGCGCGGCCGCCGAGGAGGCGCAGTCGACCAACGCCGAGATCGCCGGCCTGGCGCAGGCGGCGCAAAAGATCGACGATGTCGTCAAGCTGATCCAGGCCGTCGCAGGGCAGACCAATCTGCTGGCGCTCAACGCCACCATCGAGGCGGCGCGCGCCGGCGCGGCGGGCAAGGGTTTTGCGGTGGTCGCCTCGGAGGTCAAGGCGCTCGCCGTGCAGACCGGCAAAGCCACCGAAGTGATCGCCGCTCAGATTGCCGCCGTGCAGTCGTCGACGCAGAGCACGGTCCGCGCCATGGCCAGCATCACCGGTCGGATGCAGGAGATTCAGCAATTCACCGCGGCGGTCGCTGCAGCGGTGGAGCAGCAGCACGCCGCGACGGGCGAGATTTCGAAGAACGTCGCGGCGGCGGCGTGGGGCACCAAATCGGTGGTGTCGGGCCTGGAGGTCGTGGCGACGAAGATTTCCGACATGCGCAATTCCGCCGACACCGTGCTCGCCGCGTCCGGTGCGGTCGAGAACGCCGCCGAACGGCTGCTCGGCAGCGTCGACGGTTTTTTGCGCAAGGTCGTGTAACGGCCGCGGCAACGAACCGCCATACGGCTTCCGAGTGATTAATTGGGGCTATGCCACGTCGCGGTCCGACGGCTTTCTCTGATCGAGAGAAAATTAGCCTAGCACTGCTGGAATCATATTACATCGTCTCGTTGCCGAAGGTCGCGCGCTCGACGGCGTGCGGCGGCAGAACCAGTCGCTCGACCAGGCCGATCAGCGCAAACAGCACGACGCCCAAGAGCGTGAGCGCGACGATGCCGGCAAACAGCAGCGCGGTGTCCATGTTGCCGTTGGCGATCAGCAACAGATAGCCGAGCCCGCCCTGGCCGCCGACGAACTCGCCGACCACGGCGCCGACCACCGCGAAGGTGATGGAGATTTTCAGCCCCGCGAAGATCGAGGGCATCGCGTTGGGCAATTGGATCTTGAAGAAGGTCGCCACCGGCCCGAAGCCCATGGACTGCGCCAGGTAGATCTTCTCGCGCTCCAGCGCGGCGAGACCCATGGCGGTGTTGATAACGACCGGGAAGAACGCGATCAGGAACGCGATCAGCACCTTGGGCAACAGGCCAAAGCCGAACCAGACCAGAAACAGCGGCGCCACCGCGACCTTCGGCACGGCTTGCGACGACACCAGCACCGGATAAACCGCGCGGGCAAACGGCCGCCACAGATAAATGGCCAGCGCCAGCGGCACGCCGACCGCGACGCTGAGCGCAAAGCCGAGCAGAATCTCGAACGTGGTGGCGATGCTCTCCTTGATCAGCACGGCGGAATTTGTGTCCATCGAGAGCACGATGGCGCTCGGCGCCGGCACCAGATAGGCCGGAATCGAGAACTGCTGGGTCGCGGCCTCCCAGATCGCCAGCAGCACCACCATCATGCCGATTGGATAGACCCAGGCGCCGATCTTCTCGCGGCGCGCCTGCTCGCGGCGCCGTTGCCGGATGCCGGCTTCGATGGCGCCATCGCTCGACACTCGAGCGCCGGCCAATCCGGAAGAACTGGTTGCATGGCCCATGTGCGTCTCCTCTTGCGCCCGGTTTAGTGCTCGCGCAGCACGCCGCGCGCCAGGAACAGCTCCAAAATCTGCCGGCTGTATTCGGCGAATTCCGGCGTCTCGCGCATCGCCAACGTGCGCGGCCGCGGCAGCTTGATATCGATGATGCGGTCGATGCAGCCCGGCCGCGGCGTCATGACGACGACGCGGTCGGACAGAAACACCGCTTCGGCGATGCTGTGCGTGATGAACAGCACCGTCATGCGCCGCTCGGTCACCAGTGCCTGCAGGTCGAGCACGAGTTGATCACGGGTGAGCGCGTCGAGCGCGCCGAACGGCTCGTCCATCAACAGGTGATCGGGCTGGTGCATCAGCGCCCGGCAGATCGAGACGCGCTGCCGCATGCCGCCGGACAGCTCATGCGGATAGCGGTCCTCAAAGCCGGTGAGGCCGACGGTGCCGAGAAGCTCGCGGGCGCGCGCCTCGGCCTCCTTGCGATTCATGGCGCGCGCTTCGGCCTGCAGCATGACGTTGCCGAGCGCGGTGCGCCAGTCGAGCAGGACCGGGCTCTGAAACACGATGCCGATGTCGGTGCGCGGCCGCTTGACGGTCGTGCCGCGCACCCGCACCGCGCCGCTCGACGGCGGCAACAGCCCGGCCGCGATCATCAACAGCGTGCTCTTGCCGCAGCCGCTCGGCCCGACATGGGAGATGAACTCGCCGCGCCCTTGGGTGAACGAGACATCGCTGAGCGCGCGGACCTCGCCGTCGCGCGTCGCATAGACCTTGGACAGATTCTCGATGCGCAGATACGCCCGATCGTCTTCGGCGGCGGGGACGACGGCGGCGGCTTTGGTCACGCTCAAGCGGCTGCTTATGCCTGTTGCGGCGGTACGTACTCGGCGCCGGTGGGAATGAACTCGTTGGTGAAGACCTGATCGGTGGTGAGCGGTGCGGTGACGCCGCCATACTGCTTGAGCACCGCGATCGCCGCGGTCCAATCGTCGTTCGAGCCCCAGCACAGCGGCTTGCCCTTGGTGTTCGGCGTCACCCAGGTCTTCCAAGACACCTCGAATTCACGCTTGATGATGTCGACGTTCACCGTCTCGGAATATTTCTTGACGGTCGCGGCCGCCTCGTCGGGATGCTGGCGGCCGTAGAGAAAGCCCTTGATGGTCGCCGGCACGAAGGCGCGCAGCACATCGGGGTCGCTCTTGATGAAGTCGTTATGCGCGATGATGCCGTTCGACACCACGCTGACGCCGTAATCGGCAAACCAGAAGACGCGAACCTGTTTCTGGCCCTGGATCTCGATGATCGGCACGTAGCTTTGCACGTAGGCGCCGATGGCGTCGACTTTGCCGCTGATCAGCGCCGGGCCGAGGCTGGGCGGCGCCAGATTGACGATGGTGATCTTCGACGCATCGAGACCGGCGCCCTTCACGAAAGCCGGCCATTGCTGGAATTGGCCGCTGCCGGGGATCATCGCCAAGGTGCGGCCTTCGAGGTCTTTTGGCGATTTGATGCCGGAGCCATCGAGCGTCATGATGGCGGCCGGGTTGCGGCGGAACACGCTGCCGATGGTCTTGATGTTCATGCCCTTGGAGATGCCGTTCGACGCCGCATAGCCGTCGGCAAAGCCGATCTGCGTCCCTTTGTTGGCAACGAGCTGCGCGGTGTTGCCCGAGCCTTTGCCGGGCGTGATCGAAACGTCGAGCCCGGCGTCGGCGTAATAACCTTTGTCGTGCGCCAGCAGGAAGCCGACATTCGGGCCTTCGTAAACCCAGTCCAACGTGATGGCGACCGGCTTGAGCGGTCCGGCGGCGCGCGCCCGCAGCGGCGCGAACGGCACCGCCAGCGCTCCCGCAGCGAGCGCCGAGCGGTTGAGAAAGCGACGGCGGGACATCGACCTGCGCGGCATGGAATGGGGGCTCATGAGGTCGTCCGAAAGAGCGGCGTGGCGGGAGGCAAACAGCATACAGGCAACGCCGCGGCGCTGTCACCACGCGGCATGACGCCGCTCCTGCAAAGCAAGAGCTGTGCCGGCAAGCTGAAGTAGCAGGGCAAATAGCAGTTGCCCCGCTGCCGGAAATTCAGGACCATCGGCCGGCATCGCGCGCCGACTTTTGTGAGGAATTGCAATGGCCAATAAGGACCTTCGCGACTGGATGAAGGCGGTCGACGCCGCCGGCGAGCTCAAGGTCATCAAGGGTGCCGAGCCCAAGGAGGAGATCGGCGGCTTCGTCGACATCTACCAGCGCCAGATGGGCAACCCGGCGCTGCTGTTCGACGACGTGCCGGGCTTCGCCAAGGGCCACCGCGTCGTCGCCAACATCCTCACCTCGGTGCCGCGCATCAACGTCGCGCTCGGCCTGCCGGCGCAAGCCTCGGAGATGGAGCTGATCCAGTGGTGGCGCAACTACATGAAGCACGCGCCGTCGCATCAGCCGCGCGCCGTCAACGGCGGACCGCTGGTCGAGAACGTGTTCGAAGGCAACGACGTCAACATCGAGAAAATCCCGACCCCGATCTGGCACGAGCACGACGGCGGCCCGTATATCGGCACCGGCTGCATGGTGGTGATGAAGGACCCCGATACCGGCTGGCTCAACTACGGCTGCTACCGCGTGCAAAGCCACGCGCCCGACGTTGCCTCGGTGATGATGTCGCCGGGAAAACACGGCCGCATCATCATGGGCAAGTACCACGACCGCAAACAGCCATGCCCGGTCGCAGTGATCGCCGGCATGCATCCGGCGCTGTTGATGCTGGCGGGATTGGAAATTCCCTACGGCAAGAACGAAATGGAGGCGGCCGGCGGAATCTTGGGCGAGCCCATCGAAGTCTTGAATATGCCGCGCACCGGCCTGCCGGTGCCGGCCAATGCCGAGATCGCGTTCGAGGGTTTCATTCATCCGGACGACATGGTGCAGGAAGGGCCGCTCGGCGAATGGACCGGCTATTACGCGTCCGGCAGCGCGCCCGAGCCGGCGATCCGCATCGCCACCATGATGCATCGCAACGATCCGATCCTGGTCGGCGCCATTCCGGCGGTGCCGCCCAACGACAACACGTTCTATCTCGGCACCTATCGCTGCGGCGCGGTGTGGAATCAGCTCGAAGCGGCCGGCATTCCGGAAGTGCGTGGCGTGTGGGCGCACGAAGCCGGCGGCAGCCGCTTCATGCTGACCGTCTCGATCAAGCAGCTGTACGGCGGCCACGCCAAGCAGGCCGGCATGGTGGCCTCGCACTGCCATGCCGGCGCCTATTGCAACCGCTGGACCATCGTGGTCGACGACGACATCGATCCGACCAACATCAACGACGTGATCTGGGCGATGTGCACGCGCTGCGATCCGCGCATCCAGGTCGACATCATCCACGGCGGCTGGAGCTCGGCGCTCGATCCGATGTGCTACGACATCGAAAAGGACCGCCGCAACTCGCGCGTCGTCATCGACGCCTGCATCCCGTTCAACCGGCAGAAGACGTTCCCGGTCATCGCCCGCTCCAGCAAGGCGCTCGACGACCGCATGCGCGCCAAATGGGCGCACGAATTGCCGAAGGGGTTTTAGGCTAATCAGCTCGTAGGGCGGATCAGCCGAAAGGCGTAATGCGCCGCACGACTAATCAGTGGTCCGAGATTTCGAGTCCGTCATGCAGTATCCACGACGACGCTTCCTCAGGCTTGCAGCAAGCGCATTGGCGATGCCCGCAATTCTGCGGTCCGCTTTGGCGCAGGATTATCCGGCCCGACCGGTTCGCATCCTGGTCGGCTATAGCGCCGGCGGTGTGAGCGACATTCTGGCCCGCCTCCTGGCACAGCACCTGTCGGAGCGGCTCGGTCAGCCGTTCGTCGTCGAGGATAAGCCAGGCGCCGCCAGCAATATCGCGACCGAGGCGGTGGTGCGCGCGGCGCCGGACGGCTACACGCTGCTGCTTGCCGGCATCGTCAACGCCATCAACGGCGCGCTCTACAAGGATCTGACCTTCAATTTCGCCCGCGACGTCGCGCCGGTGTCGCTGGTCAGCCGCAGTCCGCTGGTGATGGAGGTCAATCCGTCATTCCCGGCAACGACCGTCCCGGAATTCATCGCGTACGCCAAAGCACATCCGGGCGCCATCAACATGGCCTGCGCCGGCATCGGCGGCGCCACGCACCTCTCTGGCGTGCTGTTCCAGATGATGACCGGGACCAAGATGGTGACGGTGGCTTACAACGGTTCGCCGCCGGCGGACGCCGACCTCGTGGCCGGGCGCACGCAGGTGATGTTCGACAATGTGGCCCCGTCGCTGCCGCTCATTCGCGCCGGCAAGCTGCGCGCCCTGGCGCTGACGACGCGCATCGCCGCACTGCCCGATATTCCGGCAATCGGCGACTTCGTGCCCGGCTATGCGGCGGATGTGTGGAACGGCATCGTGGCGCCCAAGAACACGCCGGTCGCGGTCATCGACAAGCTCAACGGCGCGCTTGTCGCCATCATGGCCGACCCGAAGGTCCAAACGCAGATGACCGCCATGGGCAACACCGCCGTGTCAAATTCACCGGCCGCATTCGCGCAACTCATCGCCGCCGACAGCGAAAAATGGAGCAAGGTGATAGCGTTCGCCGACATCAAGCAGTGAAGGGCGAACCTGCGCGCTTTGGCGGCTGCGCGATTACTTGCTGGCGAATGCCTTGAAGGCCTCGATGTTGTCCTTGAGATAGCTGTCGTCAGCCAGCATGGCCGGAGTCTTACCGTCCTTGTCGCGCGCGCTGGCATCCGCACCGGCTTGCAACAACAGCGTAATGGCCTGCGCGGAGCTGGCGTAAAGGTATTGTCGCTGCTCTTGCGGGCCGTTCTGAACGATACGCAGCGAGACGTATTGCTTGGCGGCAGCCGCGTAATGCAGCGCGGTCTTGCCGGACGTGTCTTTCTTGCCGACATCGGCGTGTGCGTCGAGCAACGCCTGAACGACCGGCGTCACGCCGTCGCGCGCCGCCATGATCAACGGCGTCCATTGATCGTCATAAGCGACGGCATTCACGTCTGCGCCCGCCTCGATCAACAGCTTGGCGGATGCCGCGTTGTCATAAAATTTGTATGTCTTGGCTCCGGTAACCGGCTCGGTCTCGGCGGGCTTTTGCGCCAACAAACTCGCGACATGCAGCGGCGTCAGTCCGTTTGCCAAGGCCAAATTCACTGGAGCCTTGGCTGCGATAAACCGCCGAACGATCTGGGGGCTTCCGGAGTAGGCCGCTACGATAAACGGTGTCGATCCTTTTGCGGTTTTGGCGACGGGATTGGCGCCGGCGTCAAGCAGGACTGCAACGATCGTCTCGCGACCTTCAAAAGCGGCGATGAAGAGCGGCGTTTCGCCTTCCGCATCGCGTTCCTCCAGCGCTGCCGGCCGGGCGGCAAGGAGCGCGCGCACGGCCTTTTCGTCGCCGGCCCTCACGGCATCGTGGATCGGGCCCGCCCAAGCGCTTGGCGGCGCAAGCACCGCGAGCGCCCAAAGACAGACGAGCGCGGCGGCGAAATGCCAAAAATCCACCCGCCTTTTTTCCGCGGCCCGGCATTCGGTCGTGACAACACACGAAACACGGGAGATCATGGTTGCTTCCTCCAACTGATCCTCCGCTCTCGGGAGGAAATTGAATTCGCTTAGCGCGGTTCTGCACCTTTCGTGCGCCGCGCCCGTGCGATCGCTTCCGATACCCGGCGCGGCGTCAACGGCGTTTCATAAAAGCCTGCGCCGATGTCGCGGAACGCGTCGGCGATGGCGTTGGCGATGGCGGCCGGCGGCGCGATGGCGCCGCCTTCGCCGAGGCCTTTGACGCCGTATTCGGTGGTCAGCGCCGGAGTCACCAGATGGGCGATGCGAATGAACGGCATTTCGGCGGCGCAGGGCACGAGGTAATCGGCCAGATTTGTTGCCAGCGGTTGGCCCTGGTCGTTGTAGGGAATCTCTTCGTACAGCGCCGTGCCGATGCCCTGAGCGATACCGCCGACCACCTGCCCGTCGACGATCATCGGATTGATCATGGTGCCGCAGTCTTCGCTGACCACGTAGTCGAGGATTTCGGTGATGCCGCTGTCCGGATCGACAGCGACGACCACCGCATGGGTGCCGTAGGCGAATACCCCGCCGGAATCCGAGGGCTCATAGGTCGCCGTGGTGTCGAGCAGCGGCGCCATGCCGGCCGGCAGCTGATCGGGCCGCGCGTTGGCCGCAAACGCGATCTCGGCGATGCTGATTTTGTTGGTCGGGCGGTGCACCATGCCGCCTTCGATGCGCGTCGCCGCGACGTCGGTCTGCAACAGATGCGCGCCGATGCGGCGGATTTTTTCGGCGAGCGTGCGGCTCGCGCGCCCCACCGCGCCGCCGGCAAACACGATGGAGCGCGACGCGAAGGTGCCAAAACCATACGGGCCGACCGCGGTGTCGCCGTAGCGCACCGAGATTTGGCCGGGATCGATGCCGAGCTCATGGGCGGCGATCTGCGACAGCGTGGTCTCATGACCCTGGCCGTGGTTTTGCACGCCGACGAACAACAAAACGCTGCCGTCCGGCAGCATGCGGGCGTTGGCGGATTCGTAGCCCGGAATGACGCGGAATTTGCGCTTGGCGAATTCCACGATGCCGTGGCCGCTCTGTTCGGTGTAGAACGCAAAGCCGATGCCGATGCGCCGGCCGTCCGGCTCGCCCTGCTGTTGGCGCTGGCGCACCGCGGCGAGATCGACCTTGTCGCGCGCGATATCGAGCGCGGCCACGTAGTCGCCGGTGTCGAGCGTCATGCCGGCGGCGGTGCGGTACGGCAGCTCGGCGGCGGTGACGATGTTTTGCCGGCGCAGATCGAACGGTTCGCGATGAAGTTCGCGCGCCACTTCGTCGACCAGCCGTTCGATCGCGAAGGTGGCGCCGGGCCGCGCCACGCCGCGATACGGCCCCATCGGCGCTTTGTTGGTGGCGACGGTGTGGGCGTTGAGTTGCAGATGGCGGATGCGGTACGGCCCGGTCAGGTTGCGCGACGCCATGCTGGCTTCCTGAAAGGCGCCGGTCGGCCACAGCGCGTAGGCGCCGGCGTCGATGTAGATGTCGCCTTCGAGGCCCAACAAAGTGCCGTCGCGTTCGGCGCAGATGGTCAGATCGTAGGTGTGATCGCGGGCGTGCGGCGAGGCGAGCAGGTGCTCGCGGCGGTCCTCGATCCAGCGCACCGGTTGTTTGAGTTTGAGCGCGATCGCCGCGACCGCGACGTCCTCGGGCATGATGCGGTTCTTGCCGCCAAAACCGCCGCCGACGTCGGGCGCGATCACCCGCACCTGGCGCTCGGGCAGGCCGAGCATGCGCGACAACGCGATGCGTTTGACCTGGCCGCCCTGGGTCGAGAGATAGACGACGAGTTCGTCCATCCGATGATCCCAGTAGGCCAGCACGCCGCGGCCTTCCAGCGACACCGTCGCCTGGCGGTTAAGCCGCAGCCGCCGGCGCAGGCGGATCGGCGCCGCGGCGAGTTTTTCCGGCTGGCCCTCGGTCACGCTGGTGCTGATGTAGGCGTTGCTCGGCCATTCATCGAACACGCGCGGGCTGTCGGGCCGCATGGCGTCGACGACGTCGACCACGGCCAGCAAGTCCTCGAACTCGACCTGTACGGCGTCGGCCAGATCCTCGGCTTGCGCTCGCGTCGGCGCCACGCAGGCCGCGATGGTTTGGCCGACATAGCGCACGCGCGCGTCGGCGAGCGGCGGGTAGGGGCTATGGCGATGGGCCGACAGTTCGGGCCCGGCCTCCAGCACCGTGATCGGACCGATATCGGCGAGCGTGAACACGCGGCCGGTTGCATCCGCCGGCTTGACGATGCGCTGCACGCGCGCATGCGCCCTCGGGCTGCGCACGAACGCGATGTCCTGCACGCCGGGCACGTGCACGTCGGCGATGAACATGCCGTGTCCGTGGAGGTGCCGCGCGTCTTCCTTGCGCAACAGGCTTGCGCCGATCCAGCCGGCTTTCTGTTCAGTCACGCGACGCCGTTCCTGCCGTTTCTTCTGTGCTCATCCCTCCGGCGGCATGTACTCAGGCCCGCTCGGCACGAATTCGTTGGTGTAGAGCTGGCTCGTGGTCAGCGGCGCGCTGACGCCGACATACTGCTTGAGCACCGCGATGGTGCCGGCCCAATCGGCCTCGGAGCCCCAGCCCAGCGGCTTGCCTTTGGTGTTCGGCGTCACCCAGGTCTCCCACGACAATTCGCACTCGCGCTTGGTGACCGCGTCGTCGGCGGTTTGATTGTATTTCTTCACCGTGGCGATCGCCTCGTCCATGTGCTGGCGGCCGTAGATGAAACCTTTGATCGACGGCGGCACGAAGGCGCGGACGAGATCGGGATCGCTGGCGAGCAGGTCCTGATGCACGATGATGCCGTTCGACACGATGGTGACGCCGGAATCGGCAAACCAGAACGTGCGCAGCTTCTTCTTGGCGCGCACTTCGATGCTGGGCGCATAGCTGAACACGTAGCCGCCGATGGCGTCGACTTTGCCGCTGACCAAAGCCGGGCCGACGCCGGCCGGATCGATGTTGACGATGTGGATCTTGTCGGGATCGATGCCGGCGCCTTTGACGAAAGCCGGCCATTGCTGGAATTGCGCGCTGCCCGCGGTCATCGCAATGGTTTTGCCTTCGAGGTCCTTGACGGTTTTGATCGGCGATTCATCGAGCACCATGATGGCGGCCGGATCGCGCCGGTAGATGGTGCCGACGGTCTTGATCGCCATGCCCTTGGCGACGCTGTTGGCGACGACGAAGCCGTCCGAAAAACCGATCGGCGTCGCCTTGCTGGCGACAAGCTGCGCGGTGGTGCCGGAGCCTTTGCCGGCCAGGATGGTCACGTCGAGACCGGCGTCGCGATAAAAGCCCTTCTCGTGCGCCACCAGAAACCCGGCGCTGGCGCCCTGATAGAGCCAGTCGAGCGTGAAGGTCACCGGCTTGAGCCCTGCAGCGCGGGCGCCAAACGGCACGGCCGGCGCGGCGAGAGCGCCGGCGGCGAGCGCGGAGTTTTTCAGGAAGCGGCGGCGAGACAGCGGCGTGCGGGCATTGCGACGATGCGGATTCATGACGTCATCTCCGGAGGATTGTTGCGGCTGACGCGGTACTGGGCAGCGCGGGCTGCCGCATGACACGTCATGTCATGCGGCAAAGCAAGAGCCGTGCCCCCATCCTCGTCACCCGCGGGCTTGACCCGCGGGTCCATGCTGCCGGCGCGCCCGCATGAATTGCCGGGTCAAGTGTTTAGCCCGGCACTGGCGAATGAAAGAGCGGAGCGCGTTCTAGCGGCCCTCGAATTGCAGGATGTTCAGCCCGGCATTGGAGTCGGTGACATACATGACGCCTTGCGCGTCGACGAAGCAATCGCAGGATTGGATGACGCGCGGGCGGTTCGGCCGCGGATCGATCATGCGCTCGGGATCGGGCGGCACGAATGCGCCGACCTCGCGCGGCTGGAATGCATTGGCGATGTCGTAAACGCGCACGCCGGCATTGTGCATGGTGACGAAAATGTAGCGCGAGCTTTGGAATGCGCCCGGCCGGTTTTCCCAGAGATTATGCGGGCCGAAATTGCCGCCCTTTTTGCAATAGTCGGCATCGTCCGGCACCGGCAAGGTCGCGATGCTGACCGGATTGGCGGGCACGCGCACGTCGAAAATCCACACGTAGCGCAGGCCGAGGCTGCAATCGGCGAAATTGGCCTCGTCGGCGACCACCAGCAGATTGCGGTCGGGCAGCGGCAGCGGCGAATGGGTGCCGCCGCCGAACGGCGGATCCCAGTTGCGATGGCAGACGAGTTTCGGCTTGGCCGGATCGGCGACATCGATCACGGCAAGGCCGCCGTCGCGCCAGGCGGTGTAAGCTAGATTTCCGGCGACCAGTCCGTGATGCAGCGCATAGCGTCTGCCCTTCGGCCAGCTCGGCGTCTCGCCGCCGCCGCTCCACATGCCGGGCAGCCAGAATTTGCCGACGACTTCCGGTCGCGTCGGCTCTTTCATGTCGACGATGACCAGGATGTGGTCTGAAAATTCCGGCAGGTGCACCGAGACATACGCGTAGCGGCCGCCGACGTACCAGATGCGGTGCGGCCCCAAGCCGCCGAGCGGCAGGAACGCGATCTCGCGCGGCGCTTCCGGCCGCGACAGGTCGTAGACACGAAGCCCGGTGGTGAATGTCTGGCCTTGGAGGGCGTTGCCGGACGTGCCCTGGAAATAAGCCTCGTGGCTGACCTGCATGGTCCACACGCTCGGCCCGTTGACCGCCAGCAGCAGATTGTCGTGGGTCTGCAAATGATGGGCGCGGGTGTTCGGGGGGCAGGAGAGGAAATTGACCGGCTTCGGATTTTTCGGATCGTGCACGTCGATCACGGTGATGCCGTTGGAAAAGCCGTGGCCCACATAGGCGAAGCCATTATTGACCATGACCTGCACGCCATCGCCGCGGCCGCCCTGATCGGTATGGCCGAGGAATTTGATGTTGCGCGACGCGACGGCATTCATGAGGGGTTCTCCACGACGCGGGATTTTAGCGGCGATCCGCGCTAAGCTTCCTGTCCGCTGAGAAGGAAGAAACGATGGCGAACGCAACAAATTCGCACGGCATGATCGCGGTCGACAAGATGGGCGCGAAGGTTTTGTTTCTCAATCCGGCGACCTACGCGACCGAGATCGTGATCGATGGCTTTCCCAAGACCGTCCATGAATTGCTGATCATACCGGAGCGGGCCCGGGCCTACGTGCCGATCTTCGGCGACGGCATTCACGGCCGCAATCCCAATCCGCAGCATTTTCTCTGCGTGTTCGATCTGCACGCCCGCGCCCATGTCGCCACCATCGATCTGGCGCCCTACATCGCCCCGCACACGCTGAAACTCGGGCCGGACGGGCTGATCTACATCACCTGCGAGAACAGCGCCGTGGTGGCGATGATCGATCCGGCAAGCAACAAAGTCGTCGGCGCCATCGATTCCGGCTCGACCAACGGCCATCGCCTGATCATCGCGCCGGACGGCAAGCGCCTCTACACCGAGAACGAGGAGGACGGCACGGTATCGGTGATCGATCTGCCGGCGCGCAAACTTTTGGGCAAGATCAAGACGCCGCGCCCGCTCGCCGGCATCGCCATCTCGGCCGACGGCCGCACCGTGGTCGCGGTCGACGACGCGCAGCCGACGCTGTTTCTGATCGACACCGACGCCGGCACGGTGCGCGACGAGATCGTGCTCAAGGACGTGCCCAAGGCGGCGCAGATCGCCCGTTACGCGCCGGACAATTCTTTGCTGGCCGTCACCAGCCTCAACTCCGACACGGTGAGCCTGATCGATCCGTCGTTTCGCGCGCAGGCCGCGATTGCGGTCGGCAGCCAGCCGATGGACATGGCGTTCCACGGCGACGAGTTGTTCGTGGCGTGCCAGGGCGACGGCTCGGTGCACGTCATCGACATCCCGAACCGCCGCCACAAGGCGAGCTTTCAGGCCGGCACCGGCTGCGAGTCGCTCGGATTTTTTTAGTGCCATGATTTGTCATGGTCCGCGAAGGCGGACCATCCAGTAACCACGCTGCCATCGGTGATTACTGGATCATCCGCTTGCGCGGATGATGACAAATTACAGGGCCGCGTAATCGATCGGCTTGTGGCGGTCGAGCATCTTACGCACCGGCGGCAGCGGATATTTGAGCCCGGTGGCGCAATTGAACAGCACCGCGCGCTCGCTGCGCGTTACGCGGCCGTCGGCGAGGCTTTGCTTGTAGGCCGCGTAGGTCGCGGCGCCTTCGGGACAGAGCAGCAAGCCCTCCTCGCGCGCGACTTCTTCGAGCGCCGCCGTGATCGCATCGTCGGTAACGGCAACGGCAAAGCCGCCGCTGTCGCGCACCGCGCGCAAGATCAAAAAATCGCCGATCGCCTGCGGCACGCGGATGCCGGACGCGATGGTGTGGGCGTCCTCCCAGCGCGGCGCATGCTCGGTGCCGGCCTCGTAGGCGCGCACCATCGGCGCGCAGCCGGACGCCTGCACGGCGACCATGCGCGGGCGCTTTTTGCCGATAAAGCCGATCGCTTCCAGCTCGGCGAACGCCTTCCACATGCCGATCAGCCCGGTGCCGCCGCCGGTCGGATAAAAGATCACATCGGGCACGCTCCAGCCGAGCTGCTCGGCAAGCTCGAGCCCCATCGTCTTCTTGCCTTCGATCCGGTACGGCTCCTTCAAGGTCGAGGTGTCGAACCAGCCGACCTTGGTCTTGCCCTCGGCGACGATCTTGCCGCAATCGTCGATCAGGCCGTTGACGCGGTAGACCTGCGCGCCCTGCAGCGCGATCTCGCTCAAATTCACTTCCGGCGTGTCTTCCGGGCAGAACACCGTGGAGCGGATGCCGGCGCGGCTGGCATAGGCGGCGAGCGCGGCCCCGGCATTGCCGTTGCTCGGCATCGCCATGTGTTCGATGCCGAACGCCTTGGCCATCGACACCGCCAGCACCAGCCCGCGCGCCTTGAACGAGCCGGTCGGCAGGCGGCCTTCGTCCTTGACCAGTATTTCGGCGCCGCCGAGTTTTGCGCCGAGCGTCGGCAGCGGCAGCAGCGGCGTCACCGCTTCGCCGAGGCTGACGATGTCTTCCACGCGGCGCACCGGCAAGAGCTCGCGATAGCGCCACAAATCAGCCGGCCGCTCGGCGAGCGCCTCTTTGCTCAGCGCTTTCTTGACGCCGCCCAGATCGTAGCGGACCAAGAGCGGCTTGCCGGCGCGCGACAGATTGTGCACCGCGTCGGCGGCGTGCCGCTCGCCGGTCGCGGCGCATTCCAGATGGGTGACGAAGGTCGGCCGCTCGGCGGTCAGATTGTCGTCGTAGCGCAAGCGCGTTTCTCCCTTCTCAAGTGCGCTCAGTATAGTCATGTTTCCCGGGCGCAGCGCAGCACGCAGTGGTGCGTTGCAGACCCGGGATCGTAACGAACTCCGAGTTGGAACGGTCCCGGATCAGCGGTGCACCGCATCCGGGAAACAGGAGTGTGCGATGCTCACGGGTGTCACGGCGCCGCATCGCTGCGGCGGCCGTCGGCGTGCAGAACGAGAATATCGTAGACCGCGCGGTTGGCCGGCGTCGGCACGCCGAGCTTCGCGCCCATCTCGGCAACGCCGCCGCTCAGCCATTGCACTTCGAGACGCTGGCCGCGCTGCAGATCGTGATGCATCGACGCGGTCATGTCGGCCGGCAGGCCGTCGATGAATGACGCCCGCTGCTCGGCGAAATCCGCCGGCAGGGCGACGCCCTGGGCACGCCCGACCGCGACCGCCTCGCGCAGCAGGTCGTGCAGGAATTGCCGCGTCCGCGGATGGCTGCGAATGGGACCCAGCGGCAGCCGCATGCTGGTGGTGGCTCCCGATATCGCCACCAGAAACACGTACTTTTCCCAGAGCGCGCGGCGGATATCGTCGCTGATCTCGGCGTTGATGCCGCCGGCGCGCGCGGCGTCGAGCAGCGCCTGCGCCCGCGTCGACTGGCTGCCGTCGTATTCGCCGAACACCATGCGCTGGAACGAGCCGGTCTGCACGATGACGCCGGGGCGGCCGATCGTGGTCGCCATGTAGGCGGCGCCGCCCATCACCGCGCCGGCGCCAAAAATGCCGCGCAGCACGTCGTCCTTCTGCACGCCGTTCTGCAGCGAGATGATGCCGGTGTGCGGCCCGACGATCGGCGTGAGCGAGCGCGCCGCGCTTTCGGTGTCCCAGAGTTTGACGGCGAACAGCACGATGTCGACCGGGCCGATCTCCTTCGGATCGTCGGTGACGTTGACCTTGGGCAGGCGGATCGGATCGTGCGCGCTCTCGACGGTGAGGCCGTTCTCGCGCATGGCTGCAAGATGCGCGCCGCGGGCGATGAAGTGCACGTCGGCGCCGCCCTGCTTGAGCTTGGCGCCGAAATAGCCACCGACGCCGCCCGATCCCATGATGGCAATGCGCAAGGGTTTCTCCTGAGCCAAGCAATGAGGCGTCGAGTGAAGCCCGGTATAAAGTGCCGGCAGCGTCGTGAGGTCAACCCGGCGGCGTTTTTGTTTCACCTCTCCCCGGAGGGGAGAGGTCGAGCGAGCCAACGGGTCGGCGCAAAGCGCCGCCCGATGACAAGCTCCGCGAGCGAGGGTGAGGGGGTTCGAAAGGTGCAGAATTTTCTGATACGCCCGAACCCCCTCACCCCTGAGCAACCGGCGACATAGGTAACACTTTAAACCGGCAACATGGGTAACACGTTTCCCGTTTTGTTCAGCACTGTTGCTGTTGTTGCGGCTGTGGGCCTTGTGGGCAACGCGCAGCGTTGTCCACAAGTCCACAGGCCGGCGGTTTGGGTTTGCGCAGACGGTCGTCGCGATGCGCGATGAATCCGAGCACCACCGGACCGAACGATGCGGTCCAGCCGCCGTCGCGGTTTTCGCTCAGGCCGATCGGCTCACCTATCAGTGCGGCGCTGACGTAGATCGTGGCGCCTTGCCAGCGGATCTCGCCGTTGTGGCGCACGCGCCTGATCTGGTGATCGGCGCCGTAGGATGGCTCACGCAACACGCCGTCGAAACGCCGCGCCGAGGCGGCGTAATGCTTGGCCGGCGTGTCGTTGCCGAGCGCTTGGTGCGGCCGCTCCTCGTTGTAGACGCGCTGGAAGTTGCGCAGCCGCTTGAGTTGCTCGCGCAGTGTCGGCGCCGGCGGTGTGGCGGCGTCCCGCAACAGCGTCAGATGCAGGCGCTCCAACCGGCCGTTCTGCTGCGGCTTGCCGGGCGCGATGCGTTCCGGCACCACGCCGGCCTTGACGAGCTTGACCGACAGCTGCGACAGCCCGCCGGCGCCGCACGAGGCAAACGGCGGACCGTTGTCGGAACGCAGCCGCTGCGGCAGGCCAAACTCGCGGAACGCGGCATCGAGCACCGGCCAAACGTGATCACCATCGTTGCGCGCCAGCGCTTGGCAGCGCAACAGATAACGGCTGTGAGCGTCGCTCAGTGTCAGCGGCTCGCAGCGCGCCCCATCCCCGGTGACGAACCAGCCTTTGAAGTCGATGCACCAAACGTCATTGGCGGCCGCACATTGGCCAAACGGCGCGCTCGACGGCGGACTGCGCCGGCGCAGGCGCAGGCGGCGCTTGACCGTCAAGCCCTCGCGGTCAAACAACTCGCCGATCGTGCTCGATACCGGCCACTGCGTCCGCGGCGCGTGCTGCTCAAGCCAGCTGCGCACCTTGACCGGGCCCCAGGTCGGATGTTCCCGGCGCACCTCGAGGCAGCGCTCCACGATCGCAGCGGTCAGCGCTTGCGGATGATGCAGCGGCGCGCGCGAGCGATCCTTCAGGCCGTCGACGCCTTGCTCGCGATAACGTTCAAACCACTTGTAGCCGATCTTGCGGCTGATCCCGAAGCGCCGACACAGCATCGCAAACGGCTCCGCGTTGTCCACAGCCGCCATCACAAAGCGCATCCGTTCTTCCATGGCGCAGGTCTCTCTCCAAACCATCGGCAAGGTCCTCCCCACCGATTAGTTGACCTGTCACCCATGTCGCCGGTCTATTCTGTCACCCATGTAGCCGGTTTAGACCCCCCCAACCCTCTCCCCCCCCCCCGGGGAGAGGGAGTTCGTCGTACCTGCGGGTCAGCTCAGCCCAATAGCAAGGCGGCGGCGATGGCGAGAAGAAGCGCCGGCGGCATCACGATCGCGCCGATGCGCAAGAACGCGCCGGCGCTGATGGCGATGCCCTCGCGGCGCAACGCCGTGAGCCAGAGGATGGTGGCAAGCGAGCCGGTAACGGAAAGATTTGGCCCGAGGTCGACGCCGATCAGCACTGCGCAGATGACCGGCTCGGCGGCGTGATCGGCGGCGAGCGCGCCGCCGGCGATCAGCGCGACCGGCAGGTTGTTGGCGAGGTTGCCGGCGATCGCCGCGGCGATGCCGCTGCCCCACGCCGCGGCCGCGGTCGAATGCGCCGCGGTGTCGCGCAACGCAGCGCCGAGCGCCGCAATCGCACCGGTCTGCGCCAGGGCTTCGACCAGTACAAACAGTCCGGCGACCAGCGGCAGCACGGCCCAGGGAATTTCGACGATGACCTGCCAGGTGTGGCGCGGCCGCCGGATCAGCACGACGGCGGCGGTGAGCGCGCCGGCCGCGCAGGTCGGCAGCCCGAGCTGCCTATCGAGCGCCGAGGCGATGAGCAGCACCAATGCGGTCGCGGCGATGCCGGCGGCCGCGACCTTGCCGCCGCCCGACAGATGCGGCAGCGGCACGTGGCTGGCGATGCTTTGCTGCAGTGCCTCGCGCTGCGTCCATCGCAGCAGCCAATAGGTGGCGACGATCGCCAGCGCCGACGGCAGCGCATATTGCGGCAGCCACTGCAACAGCGGCGGCATGCGGCTGCCGTAGATCACCAGATTGGCCGGGTTCGAGATCGGCAGCACGAACGAGGCGGCGTTGGCGACCAGCGCGCAGATCAACAGATACGGCAGCGGCCGTTGCGCGCCGGCGGCGCGCGCCGCCGCCGCGACCGCGGGCGTCAGCACCACCGCGGTGGCGTCGTTGGAGAGGAAGACCGTGACCACGGCGCCGACCGCGTAGGTCAAGACAAACAGCCGGCGCGGCGAGCCGGCCGCATAACTCGTCGCCAGCGCCGCCAGCCAGTCGAACAGCCCCTCGCTGCGCGCCACCTCGGCTAAGAGCATCATGCCGGTGAGGAACAGATAAACATCGGTGCCCTTGGCCACGCCAGCGAGCGCCAGCCCCGGCGTGATCAACCCGAACACCACCAAAATCGCCGCGCCGGCCACCGCCCACACCGCCTCCGGCGCCCGAAACGGCCGCACGATCACGCCGCCGACGGACAGCGCCGACACGATCCAGGTCGCGATGTGGGGGGACATGAGGGGGAGAGCTTCCGGGCGGGAGTTTCTCGAACGGGCCATGCGTAGGCGGAGCCAGCCATTGCGGCAAGGGCGCAGATCATCTGCGCTCATTTTGCTTGCTCAAACCTGTCTCGCCAGTAGATTGCAAGCGACTTGGGTGGCAGCATGAAGTTGGAATTTGAAGAATCGCAAACCCCGTATACCAGCGCGTCGCAAAGTGCGCGCGCTTGGACTGAGCGGTGGGTCCGTGACTGGGTTTATTGCCCGAATTGTGGGAGCCCAAAGGTAAACTCGTTTCCAAATAACAGTCCTGTTGCAGATTTCTTTTGCGCCGCTTGCAAAGAAGAGTATGAACTGAAGAGTCAAAAAAGCGTCTTCGGCAACAAGGTCATGGATGGCTCGTATAAAACCAAATGTGAGCGATTAGCAGCGAGCAACAATCCGAATCTATTCCTGTTGAATTACGATCTAAAGCAGCTAAGCGTTACAAACCTTTTGGTGGTTCCCAAGCATTTCTTCATAAGGGAAATAATTCAGGAACGTAAACCCTTAGCTTCGACTGCGCGCCGCGCCGGCTGGATAGGGTCGAACATCTTACTAAATGAAGTGCCGGAATCCGGAAAAATATTCATCGTCCGTAGTGGTCAGCTGGAGCCAAAGGATTCTGTGCTCGCAAAGTGGAAACGAACTCTGTTTCTGCGAGATCAAGACCAAGAGGCGCGAGGTTGGCTGATTGAAGTCATGAAGTGTGTTGAGTCCATTGGCAGGCAGGAGTTCACCCTTGATGCTGTGTATGCATTTGAAGGGAAGCTTGGCCACCTTTATCCAGGGAATCGCAATGTCCGGCCAAAAATTCGTCAACAGCTGCAATTTCTGAGGGATCGTGGTTTTCTGGATTTCGTGTCGCGGGGATATTATCGTTTGCGAGGCTAAACTTACGTGCAGGTTGTCAAATGGCTTGGTTTCGCAACCATTACGAATGCGCACGGTGCGGCCGCAGGTGGTCGGATGAATGGTCGTGCATGTGCGATGACGATTGTCCTTACTGCGGCGCTCGTCACATGACGCCGTATGAGAGCGATGACCTAACGGAGGTCATTAGCGAGGAGGGGGGCGCGTTTGTCGTGCTCCGATCGCCTGACACAGCCGAGCATTATGCCGACTATCGCGAACTTGGGCGGTTTCCCACTCGCGCTGAGGCCAAGACGTTTTTGGCTGATCTGTAGCTGGTCCTCGTCACCTCCGCAGCTTCGCGGTGAACGAAAATCCCCCGGCGCCGCAGCAGGGGCAGTTCAGGCCGATCAGGATGCTTTGCTTCTGCTCTTCGGAGAGGTCGGCGCGGTCCAGCATGCGGGCGGTCTGCTGCTCGAACAGCTGATGCAGGGTGAGGTTGCTGCTGGTGATGATGGCGTCGTCGGGCGCCAGCGGGGTGTCGGTCGCGGCTTCGGCCGGCAGCGCGGATTTGCGCTTGGGTGGCGGTTTGGTTTTTTTGGTCTTGGGCATGGCGCTAATCCGCAATCACTTCTCGACCTTCTTCATATAGCTCAGGATATAGTTGCGCATCTCGGCCGGCACGGTGAGGTGCTGACGCACTTCCTGGTCGATGTCGGGGCGCACCACATAGTGCGGCACGAACTGCATCGCCGTCATGGCGTCGGCGGCGTAGTCCTTGTCGTCGTTGAGCGCGATCACGGCCTTGCGCAGCGCGGCGAGCGCGGCGGACGGCGAGCCGGGCGGCATGCAGATCATGCGCAGCAATTCGGCGTCGACCGAGAGGTTGGTCTTGTACGCTTCCCACAATTCGCCCGACGGCGGCTGACCCTTGATCGACTGATAGAACTCGGGGAACGACAGGATGCCCTTGCCCTCGACCACCTTGGGCGTGCTGAAATTTTTGCCGTCGAAACTCGGGTCGTACCACAGCGGGATCACCTTGCCGGTCTTGGTCAGGCTCGGCTCGACGATGCCGAAATAGCCGGGCGTCGATTCCGAATGCATGTTGATCTCGCCGTTCTGCAGGGCGAGCCGCGCGCGGTTGCTGGAGCGGTAGCCGGTGACGTAGCGGTATTTCAGGCGCAGCATGTCGAAGGTCAGGCGCTGCAACAGGTCCTTCGACGAATCGGCGCCGAGCCCGCCCATCACCAGGCCTTGCGCCTTCATCAGGTCGGCCGGCACCTTCATGCCGGGCGGCACGTCGGTGCGCAGGTAATAGACGACGTTGCCGGGCTGGTAGCCGATGAAATCGTAGGTGCGGAAGTCGACGTGGAATTTGCCGGGGTCGACCAGGTAATTCCACGACGTGCCGGTGAAATAGCCGAACATGCTGCCGTCGTGCGGGCCGACCTCGCCGAGGTAGGTGGCGCCGACCATGCCGGCGGCGCCGTCCTTGTTCTCGACGATGACATTCGGATGGCCGTCGATGTGCTTGACGATGTGCTTGGCGAGGAGCCGGCCTTCGATGTCGGTCGGCCCGCCCGGAGCGAAGTTGATCAGCAGCGTGAGCTGCTTGCCCCGGTAGAACGGCTCTTCGGCGCGGGCGGCGGTGACGAGCGCCAACAATGCGCCGATCAGGCAGAGCAGCTTATGCAGCATTCCGTTCCTCCCAACTTCAGCGCCCCGATTTGAGCTTGGAGGCTCAGCCTAGCGGAAGCGCGCCCTCACCCCAACCCTCTCCCGCCTGCGGGAGAGGGAGTCGCATGCGGCGGCACGGAGCGCCTACTTATTGGCTGCCTTGATGTAATCGGCGAGGAAGCCGCGCGTGCTGGCCGGCAGCGTGACGATCGACCGCACCGTGTCGTTTACGTTGGGCCCGACCTGCCATTGCGGCACGAAGCCGATGGTGCGCATCGCATCGGCGGCGTGCTCTTTGTCGCTGTTGAGCTCGGCGACGGCGGCGGCGAGCGCGTCGCGTGCCGCGGCCGGCGTGCCGGGCGGAAAGCAGATCATGCGCAGCATCTCGCCTTCGATCGAGTTGACGACGCGATAATTGTCCCACAGCGGGCCGCTCGGCGGCGTTCCTTTTATCTTTTTGTAGAACTCGGTGAGCGGCAGGACCGGCAGACCCTCGACTTGCGCGGCCGCCTGCGCCGAGTCGCCGGCGTCGTACCACAATCCGATGGCGTGGCCGCGCTCGATCAGGTCCGGCACCACGATGCTGCGATAGCTCGGCGTCGATTCGGAAAAGATGTTGATCTCGCCGCGCTGGAACGCGAGCCGCGCCGGCGCGCTGGAGCGATAGCCGGTGACGTATTTGTATTTCAGCCCGAGCATGTCGAGCACGAGCCGCATGCGAATATCTTTCGAGGTGTCAACCGACAGCCCGCCGACGATCAGGCCTTGCGCCTTCATAATGTCGGCGGGTGTTTTGATGCCGGGCGGCACGTCGGTCCGCATATAGGCGACGGTGGCGCCGCCCTGGATGGCGACGAAGCCATAGCTGGTAAAGTCCGGATCGAACCGCGACGGATCGAGCGCGTAGATGAATCCGGTGCCGGTGAAATAGCCGACGATGCTGCCGTCGCGCGGCGCCACCGCGCCCAGATATTTGGCGCCGACCACGCCGCCGGCGCCGTCCATGTTCTGCACCAGCACGGCGGGCTCGCCCGGGATGTGACGGCCGATATATTTGGCGAACAGCCGGCCCTCGACGTCGGCCGGCCCGCCGATCGCGAAGTTGATCAAGAGCGTCAGCCGCTTGTTTTTGTAGAACGGCTCGTCGGCGTGGGCGGGTGAAACGCCGCACGCAATCAGGGTGGCGATGAGAGCGAGCACGATCCGGCGCATGGCGTTTCTTTCACCTCTCCCCGTAGGGGAGAGGTCGGGAAGAGGGAGAATTTGTGCGCGTCAAAATCCCAGCGCTTGGCCCTCGATGGTGCAGCGGCGCATCAGGCGCGGCTCGTCGCGCGGAAAATCCTTGCGGGCGTGGATCGAGGCCCAATTGTCCCAGACCACGAGGTCGCCGAGCCGCCACTCGTGCTCGTAGACGATCGCCGGATCCTCGGAAATGTCGAACAGCTGCTCGAGCGCTTCTTCGCTTTCCTGCGGCGAAAAGCCTTCGATGCGCGCCGACATCAGCCGGCTGACATAAAGCGCTTTCTTGCCCGTGGCCGGATGGGTGATGATGATCGGCTGCTCGTGATGGGCAATGTTCTCGACCGCGACCTTGCCGAGATCGATGCGCTCGCGCCGTTTGTAGTCGTGCACCTGCAGCACCTTGCGGCCCTCGAGCCGGTCGCGCAGCGGCCGCGGAATGTTGTCGTAGGCCTTGTACATGTTGGAGAAGCAAGTCTCGCCGCCCGACGAGGTGAGCTTCATCGAGTAGAGAAACGTGGCGCGATGCGGCTGCGGGTAATAGCTGGTGTCGTGGTGAAACCACATCTCGCCGTCGCCGAAGGCGCCGATCGGCTTGCCGTTCTCGACGATGTTGGTGACCATCATGAACGGCGTGTCGTACTCGCCGCCGGGCGAGCGGCCGTTGGCCGGGCGGCGGCGGATGTGCACCTTGCCGAAATAGCCGGCGGCGCGAACCTGGTCGTCTTCCGACAAGTCCTGGTCGCGGAACACCACCACGATATAGCGGTCGAAGGCGTCGTTGACCGCCTGGATCGTCGCGGCGTCGAGCGGCTTGCGCAAATCGACGCCGTTGATCGCGGCGCCCAACGCGGGAGAGAGCGGCTCAACCGACATCGCCATGTCATTTCCTCCGTTTTCCTGCACCGTTCGCGTCTTTCGCAGGTGCGCTTCTGCGTCGCTGGCGCGGCGAATGCAAGTGTAGTCCTATTGGTCCCGCTGACAAGACGAAGGCCGAGGCCGCAATGGTTCGCAGCTATGTCGCCGCCGCGCTTATCGCCGGATTGTGCGCCGTGCCGGCGCGCGCCGACCCGGTCGCCGATTTCTACAAGGGCGCGGTGGTCAGCATGGTGGTGTCGACCAGCGCCGGCGGCGGCTATGACACGCTGGCGCGCGCCATCGCCCGCCATATCGGCAAGCACATTCCGGGCAGCCCGACCATCGTGGTGCGCAACATGCCGGGAGCCGGCGGCATCGTCGCCACCAATTATCTTTATGCCGCCGCGCCGCACGACGGCTCGGTGCTCGGCCTCATTCAGAACGATCCGCCGCTCGAACCGCTGTTCGGCACCGGCGAGGCGCACTTCGATCCGACCAAGTTCAACTGGCTGGGGACGCCGAGCGTCGAGACCGCGATGGTCCTGGTCTGGCATAGCGTGCCGGTGAATTCGGTCGACGATCTGCGCAAACGCGAAACCGCGATGGGCGCGTCGGGCGCCAATTCGACCCCGGCGTTCTTTGCGCGGCTGTTGAACGCCACGCTGCACACGCGCATGAAGATCATCCCCGGCTTTCCGGGACAGAACGATGCGTTTCTCGCCATGGAGCGCGGCGAGCTCGACGGCTATCCGAGCGTGTTTTACAGCGCGCTGTCGTCGACGCGGCCGACTTGGCTGCCTGACAAACAGGCCAAAGCCATCGTGCAATACGGGCCGGAGCAGCTGAAGGAGCTGGCCGACGTGCCGTTCGCGCCCGACCTCGTCAGCGATCCGGACGACAAGCAATTGCTGCAGCTAGCGTTCACGCCGCTCGCTCTCGGCCGGCCGTTGCTGCTGCCGCCGAACGTGCCCGCCGAACGCGTCGCCGCGCTGCGCAAGGCGCTGATGGAGACGTTCGCCGATCCGGATTTTTTGGCCGACGCCAAGAAGACCGGGCTGCAGGTCAATTCGCCGCGCAGCGGCGACGACCTCGTGCGCGTGATCGCGCGCGCCTACCAGTCGCCGCCGCAAATCATTGCGCGGCTGCGCCAGCTGAATAAGCCGTAGGGCGTGTTACTTCGGCGTCAGCGCGTCGGCGCCGGCCTTGGCGACTTGGGCGTCCTGCGCCGACACCGCGCCCGAAACGCCGATCGCGCCGATGATCTTGCCGTCGACGACGATCGGCAGGCCGCCTTCCAGCGGCGTGATGTCCTTGAGCGCCAGAAGCCGATTGCCGGCGCCGCCGCGGGCGATGGCATCGTCGAGGTCCTTGCTCGGCCGCTTGAATTGCAGCGCCGTGCGCGCCTTGCCCTCCGAGACAGTGACGGCGGAGAGCTGCGCGTTGTCGATCTTGTGAAACATCACCAGGTTGCCGCCGCTGTCGAGGATGGTGACGGCAACCGTCCAGGAATTCTTCGCCGCCTCGAGCTCGGCTGCCGCCATCACCCGCTTGGCCTGGTCGAGCGCGATCGGCGGCCCATAGGGCGGCAGGGTCGACGATTCGACTTGCTGCGCCAGCGCCGGCGCGCCAAGCCATAGGGATGCCGCCGCGAGCGCAAAAGCGCAGGCGAGCGCGAGCGTTCGGATCATCTGCGAAGCCTCCTCTGAGGGCGGCAGAATAAGCGGCTGAATGCCCGGGTGGAAGCGGGTTACAGGAGTCAGGCATCAGGCGTCAGGCATCGGGACGCGGGGTTGAGGCGTTGCTCCTTGTCCCGACACCTGACACCTGATCCCTGACTCCTGTGACCGCACCCACTATATTTGCGGTTGCCAACAGGAGACGCCGACATGTTCTCTTTCCGGAAAAAGCTCGAAATGCCGGCTGCCGACGAAGCCCTGCCGGGCCGCGCCAACCCGATCCCCACGGCCGAGCGCCATTTCATCAACGGCCGGGCGCTGAAGGGCCCGTATCCGGAGGGGGCCGCCAAGGCGATGTTCGGGCTCGGCTGCTTCTGGGGCGCCGAGCGCAAGTTTTGGGAGCTTGGCTCCGGCGTCCTTGTGACCGCGGTCGGCTATGCGGGCGGCATCACGCCCAATCCCACTTATGAGGAAGTCTGCAGCGGGCGCACCGGCCACAACGAAGTGGTCCTGGTGGTCTACGACCCGAAGAAAATCTCCTATGAGCGCCTGCTCAAGACGTTTTGGGAAAGCCACGATCCGACCCAGGGCATGCGCCAGGGCAACGACGTCGGCACGCAGTACCGTTCCGGCATCTACGCGTTCACGCCGGAGCAGCGCGCCGCCGCCGAAGCCTCGAAAGCCGCCTACGACAAAGCGCTCGCCGCTGAGCGCATGGGGCCGATCACCACCGAAATCCGCGAGGCGCCGCCGTTCTATTTCGCCGAGGACTACCATCAGCAATATCTGGCCAAGAATCCGCACGGCTATTGCGGCCTCGGCGGCACCGGCGTGAGCTGTCCGATCGGCACCGGGGTCGCGGCATAAATTAAGCGAATGGCCAATGGCGAGTAGCGAATGGCTGACCGCTATTCGCCACTTCGCCATTCGCCACCGTGCCGACGACGGAACTGCCTCGCGCCTCAAGCCGGTGAGGGTTTGTTAACCATACCGGGCGTTAATCGGCTTGCGTTCGATGAACCGGGCCGGATGGCGTATGCGGGTCAGCCGCTCCTTATTGTTCTTATTGGCTTGCGCCTTTGTGGTCGCTGGTTGCGCGCAACTGCCGCCGGCGCAGCTCGGCGCCGCGGCTCCTGCGCCCGTGGCAGCGCCCGCGGCCGGGATCGACTCGCTGGTCTATGGTTCGCCCAACGCTCGAATCGCTGCGGCACCGATAGCGGCGCCGCCCAATCGCGGCCTGTTCGGAGCACCTGAAGTAGCGATTGCCCCGGTCCGGGTTGCCGGGCCGCACTACATGATGCCGATGGCTGCCGCGGCCTACGCGCCGGCGGAACCGAACACGCCCTACACGCTCGATTCCGGCGACCGGCTGCGCGTCGTGGTGTTCGGCCAGGACGGCTTGTCCAATTCGTATCTGGTGGATGCCAGCGGCCATATCGCCATGCCGCTGATCGGCTCGGTTTCGGCACGCGGCCTGACCACCGACGAGTTGTCCGCCCGCATCGCCGAAAAGCTGCGCCAAGGTTTTGTGCGCGAGCCGCATGTCGCGGTCGAAGTCGAGGCCTACCGGCCGTTCTTCATTCTCGGCGAAGTCACACAGCCCGGCCAATATCCCTATGTGGCCGATATGACGGTCGAGACGGCGGTCGCCATCGCCGGCGGTTTTGCGCCGCGCGCCTTCCGCCAGACCGTCGTGATCACCCGCACGGTCCACGGCCAGCAGGTTCGCATCACCGTTCCGACCAGCTACCCGCTGCGGCCCGGCGATACGGTCAACGTGCAGGAGCGCTGGTTCTGACCAGGAGTCAGTAATCAGAAGTCGGTAATCAGAAAGCAGACTCCGCCCTCTGACTCCCGACTCCGATTACTGATTACCGATTACTGATTACCGATTACTGATTCCTCATCACTTGACGTTCTTAGCCAGGAACGCCATCGAGCGCTGCCATGCGAGCTTGGCGGCGGCTTCCTGATAGCTGCCGCGCTCGTCGCAATGGAAGCCGTGCTGCGCGTCCGGATAGACGTAGATCTCGCAATCGCCGCTGCGCTTCTGCTTGATCGCCTCGACATCGCTCATCGGGATCGATGCGTCCTTCTCGCCGAAATGCATCTGGCACGGCACTTTCGGCTTTTGGTCGGCGTTCTTGGCGATCTGGCCGCCGTAATAGCAAACCGCTGCGGAGAGGCCGTTGAGCTTGCAGGCCGACAGAAACGAGATGGTGCCGCCCATGCAGAAGCCCAGGATGGCGACCGGTCCGTCTTTCTTCAGGTCGTCGATCGCGGCCTGCACGTCGCGCAGCATCGCGCCCCAATCCGGATTGGCGACGAACTTGCGCGCATTGGCGATCTCGTCGGGCGTATAGCCGCATTCGAAATTCGGCTGCTGGCGGTCGAACACGGCAGGCGCCAGCGCCGCATAGCCTTCACCGGCCAGCCGATCGCATACCGCGCGGATATGATGATTGACGCCGAAGATTTCCTGAATGACCACGATGCCGCCCTTGGCCGGCCCGCTGGGATCGGCGCGATAGGCGCCGAGCTTGAAACTGTCCGAAGAGGTGAGAGTGAAATGCTGACCCAAGACGATCCTCCTTTGACTGAACGGAAACGAGCTTGGCGGTGAGGCTAAAGTGCCGGCCGCTCGGCCTAACATACACCGAGGGACTGAGGGGTTGAAATGGCGCCGACGCGGCTGGCCGATGGGGCCACCGGGTGTCCAGCCGCCTGCCGCGCCACTCTCAGCGCGTTACGACGATGAAGTCGGTCCCGCTGCTGCCGGTCTCCGGGCCAAGACCCTGGTCGGAGATCACCAGCGAGGAGCCAGGCACGATCAACTGCGAAATCTGGTCGACGACGTCCTGCGGGATGTCGACGCGGGCCAGCGCCTTGTCTGCCGCTTCCGGCGGCAGCGCGGCTTCGACCACGCGCTCCTGCACGCGCTGGCGATGCGGGCGCCCGTAAATGTCACGCACGTATTTCCAGTGCTCCACCGTCCTGGTCGCTTCGCCGGGTAGCGAGACCACGTTCCAGCGCAGCGTGGCATGATCGGGCTGCCAGTCCAGTGCCGTGAACACGTGCGTGCCGAGGGCGCGCTCCGGATGATCGATTTTCACCGGAGCCTCGAACACCGGCAGAAAATTTTGCCGCACGAAAATCTTGCCGGCCTTGCGGCTGACGAAGATCGCAATCGGTCCGCCGCCGCCTTTGGCGATCCGCTCGGGCTTTACGAGCGGCAGCGGTACGTCCTCCAAAGCGATCGGTGCGGCTTGAACTGCGGCGCCATTCTCGGCACCGGCCGGTCGTGCAACGAGCGCGTTGGCCGCATCGGTTTTGATGCCGGTACCGGTCTGCGCGGTCTCGATCGGTTTGGGCAGCGCGGCCGTGATCTGCTTGTCCTTGTGCACGAACAGATGCGGATCGGTGAAATCGACCGGCCGCAATTCCGATTGTGCGATGATCACCCGCATGCCCAGCGTCGGCAGCTGCCAGAGCCGCGCCGCGAAATCGTGCGGCATGCGAATACAGCCGTGCGACGCCTGACGTCCGACGCCCGGCCCTTCGTGCAGCGCCACGCCCGACCAGGTGATGCGTTCCATGAATGGCATCGGCGCGTTGCTGTAGAGATTGGAATGGTGCAAGCGGTCGCGCTGAATGACGCTGAAGACGCCGAGCGGGGTCAGATGTCCGGGCACGCCGGTCGCCACCGGCACGTCCATGATGTGTTTGCCGTTGCTGTAAAAGTGCAGCCGCTGCTGACCGATCGAGATGATGGCTTGCATGGGGCCTTTCGGCATCTCGCCGAACGGATCTTTGCTGGCGTGCGCCGCTTGGCGATGCGGGGGCCCAGACGCGGCTTTGCTGGCATGCGCCGCCGGGTAGTGTGGCGGCCGGTGCATGATGCTGAAATATTGGGCCGATGCCGGCGAGGCGGAAAGCGCCAAGCCGACACCCAGCAGCCACGCGTTGCCGAGCAGAATGGTCTTGAATAGGCGAATCGACACGGTGCCGCGCCGGGCGTTTCGGTGTTGCAATTTGGCGACCTTTGGTGAAACGAACCGATGATTTGACGGGCAAATCATACTGGACACACCAACCTCCTGCATATCGGCCACCCGGCAATCACGCGAAATATCCCCCATTAGGGTAATCAAAACGCCGTGGGCTGCCGGGCGCCGCGCTGCGCTGTATCCGATTAACCACAGCCCGGCGTCAGCCCACATCCCGTGCCGGCGCGAGCGCAAAAGCCTGTGCCAACAGCTCGTAAGAGCGCCGGCGCGCGGCATGATCATAAACCATCGTCGTGACCATTAGTTCATCGGCGCGTGTGGCTTCGATGAGCCGCAACAAGCGGTCCTTCACCGCCACAATCCCGCCCACGATAAGCCGGGCGCGGTAGCGCGCGATACGCTCGCGGTCGATCGGCGTGTAGTCGTAGGCGGCGGCTTCGTCGGGGGACGCCAGCGGCGCGTACTCGCCCTTGGCGCGGCGGACGTGATGCAGATCGGCGCTCGCCGCGAGCCGCTCGGCCTCGGCGTCGCTATCGGCCGCGATCACCGCAGCGGCCAGGATGGCATACGGCTCTGCCATGGTGGCGGACGGCTTGAAGTGTGCGCGATAGGACAGCATCGCACTTTCGGCATCGTAGTCGGAGAAATGATGGGCGAAGGCGAAGCCCATGCCCGCGGCGGCGGCAAGCTCGGCGCTGTAGCCGCTCGAGCCCAACAGCCAGATCGGCGGCAGCGCCACGTCGGCGGGCACCGCGCGCACTTTGCGGAACGGATGGCCTTCCGGATAGCCGCCGCGTTCGAGCAGCAACAGCTCCTGAAACCGTTCGAGAAAGTCGTCGCCTTGGCGCGGGTCCTGCCGGGCGCGCAGCGCATACGAGGTCACCGGATCGGTGCCCGGCGCGCGGCCAAGCCCGAGATCGATGCGTCCCGGAAACAAAGCCTCCAGCACTTTGAAGCGCTCGGCCACCATCAACGGCGCATGGTTCGGCAGCATCACGCCGCCGGAGCCGACACGCATCTGCCTCGTCACCGCGGCGATCTGGCCGATCATGATCTCCGGAGCGGAGCTTGCGATATTTGCCAGATTGTGGTGCTCGGCGACCCAGTAACGCTTGTAGCCGAGCTGCTCGGCCAGCCGCGCCAGATCGAGCGAGTTGTGGAGTGCCGTCGACCCCGGTGTCGCCGTGGTGATCGGGGAGACATCGAGAACGGAAAGAGGAATCACAAGCAATCATCCGGCGCTGTGCAAAGCGGCCATCTTAAGTGCTGTTCGATCGCAATTCTATGATGCGGCAAGGCCGCGTCTATCGCGTGCCGAACTGTGAGCCGAACGAATTGCCGAAGCCATTGTTCGTCGCGGTAGTCTTGGCCGCAGCCCGGCTCCTCCTTGGGCGCTGGAATTCGGGTGCGGATTGAAAGACCGGATTGTTGAAATCAGTGGCGGGTTGAGCCGTTGATGCTGCCGCCGCAGGACGGGCCCGTGCGATGCGTTTTTTGACCGGGTGGTGCGGTTGCGCCGGCGCGCGCGCGATTTTGTGCGGTTTCTTGGCGGCAGGCTTATGAACGATTTCCGACAATGGCTTGGCGTGCGGCAGCTTGGCTTTGGGCGGTGCCGCTATTGCGGCGTTCGGCACGCTGCCGGTGAACTCGGCAGGCGGAATCGCCGCCGGTTCGGCCGCGGCGGGAGCAATCGCTGCAATAAGCGGAGCGCTGGCTGCCGGCGGCTCGCCGGCCCGCGCGGCGCTCTCCTGCGGCTCCGGAGCGGGCGCAGCCGGCTGCGGCGCGGCTTCGGCCGGCTTGACGATTTCGGCGGCCGGCGTTTGCTCGGCCGGCATTACTGCGGCCTGCTCTGGAACACCGTTGTCGACTGAGGCGCCGATGGCGGGCGCGGAGACCTCTTGCGCCGGTACAATGCTGGCATCGGGATTCGCCAGCACCGTCTGGTTTCCAGGTATCGGCGTCTTAGCGGGCGGGGGTGTTGGAGCTTGAGCGATCGGAGCAGCCGCGTCCGCGGCCGGCGCGATGGCGGGGGCTGGCGCGGCGGCCAACGGAGCGAGCGCCGTCTGCAGGCCCGGGGGACTTGGCTGATCATTGTTGTTGACCGTGCCGTCAGCGCCATCATTCGACGGCACCGGGACTTCGATTGCGCGCTCGTGCGCCTGCGCGTCACGTGGCCCGCTCCACGAAATCGGCATGGCCGCCGGCGCGTTTTTCCCGGCGATGAGCTGCAGCGGTGCGCTCTCGCTGGTCAGTCGGCTGAGCGGTTCGCGATTGACACGCAGCGCGGCGAACACGCCGAATTCGCAGCTCAACACCAGGACGGTGATGAACAGGGCGCCGATCAGCAGGCGGACATTGGGAAACATTCGACCTCGCAGAACGCCCGCGCGCAATCCTCGAAATTCAGCACGCGTCACAAGTGTCGGATCGCCGCGAGGCACAGGATGCCGGCCGACTGAGAGCCGACCGACGCAACCGAATCAAATGATGTGAGTGACATTAGCTGAGTCGCAAAGAAGCCGCCGCAAATTTTGCGGCGACCTCATTTGTCCGACCGAATGCTTTCGCGCGCCGCGCCGACGCTTAGTGGCTGATCGGACCTTGCGCGGACGCCGGTCCCTGCGCGGAGGCGGTATTGGCCGGCGGCGAGCCGCCCGGCAGCACCACGACGCGGGTGCCGACCTGGACGCGGCTGTAGAGGTCCGCGATGTCGTCGTTGGTCAGGCGGATGCAGCCCGAGGACACGAACGAGCCGATGGTCGACGGCTGGTTGGTGCCGTGGATGCGGTAGAGCGTGTTGCCGAGGTAGAGCGCGCGTGCGCCGAGCGGGTTGCTCTCGCCGCCGGCCATGAAGCGCGGCAGATAGGGCTGTCGCTCGATCATTTCCTTGGGCGGGAACCAGTCCGGCCACTCTTTCATGCGGCTGATGCGTTCGGTGCCGGTCCAGGTGAAGCCCTCGCGGCCGACGCCGATGCCGTAGCGCAGTGCCTTGCCGTGCCCCATGACGAGGTAGAGGTAGGTGTGCGGCGTATCGACAATGAGCGTGCCGGCCGGCTCGCTGGTGACGTAGTCGACCATTTGCCGCTGGAATTGCGGCGGCAGCGCCTTACGCGGACCTTGCTCCGGCTGCTCCTCCGGCGGCAGCGCCGCGATGACGGCGGCATTGGCCGCCGGCGGCGGGCCGGCGACCGGAGGCTGCACGCTTCCTGTCACCTCGGCTGGGCCGGGGCCGCCGCTGATCTCGGCGGGCGGCCGCAGGTCGAGCGCGCCCTGAGCGGCCAGCGGCTGCGGCGGAAAGCGGTCGTCAGGGGCGCCATACGGCCGGTTCGACTGCGGATAGGCCTCGCTCTGCTGCTCAGGCGGCGGAGGCGGCGCGCCATAGCCGTAGGGGGTGCCGCTTCGCCCGGGCGCCGCGCCGGGTGGCGGCAGCGGCGCGCTTGAATATGACGGCGGCGGATAGCCGGGTGGCGGTGGCGGATAGCCGGGCTGTGGCTGTGGGTAAGCCTCATAGCCGGGAGGCGGCGGCGGATAATACTGCGCCGCCGCTGCGCCGATGGAACCGGCGAGGGCCAACGCTGTCACAGTCAGGCTGATACAAGCGCGCAAAATCAGATCCCCCAAACACCCCGGAGAACGCCATCCTGTTGTGCGTACAAGATTGGGCGGCAACAAGGCAACACGGCCCGAAACTTGCGGCGCACCGGACGGCTCGTCAGGCGGTAGGATGTTCGGCCCCATTGGGTAAACGATCCGCTAAGGCTATGTGCGTCATCGACGCGTAGAACGAGCGCGGCGCGTTGCGGGCGTGAAGGTGGACGAACTTCGCCGTGCGAGCTGACCTGAACCTGCTCTCGGCCAGCCGTCGCGTCGGCTGGTGATGGTGCCCGGATGGGCTTGATCCGGCGCCCGCAACCCGACACATAATTCATGGTTGCTTGCGGCGTGCATGAGCGCGGCAGGCCATGAGGGGACCCGTCCAACTCGCCGCAGAAGGAATTGCTGGATGCCGTCCGTGAGCGACTGGAAAATTCCGTCCGCCGCCCAACCCAAGGCTGAGGATTACGGCTACGACCTCGACCATGTGTTCGCCGCCATGGTCGGCCTGCGCACGATCATTCCGCCGGATGCCTTCACGGCGGAAACGCTCGGCACCGAGCGCGCCGGTCACGGCGTCTTCATTCGCGACAACGGCCTCGTTCTGACCATCGGTTATCTGATCACCGAGGCGGAAACGATCTGGCTCACCTTGAGCGACGGCCGTTCGGTGCAAGGCCATGTGCTCGGCTACGACCAGGAAACCGGCTTCGGCCTGGTTCAGGCGCTCGCCAAGCTCGACGTGCCGGCGCTCGAAATCGGCCAGTCCTCCGCCGCGTCGATCGGCGAACGGGTGGTGGTCGCCGGCGCCGGCGGCCGCGCCCGCTCGGTCGCCGCCCGCATCGTCGCCAAGCAAGAGTTCGCCGGCTACTGGGAATACGTGCTCGACGAGGCGATCTTTACCGCGCCCGCGCATCCGAACTGGGGCGGCACCGCGTTAATCGGACCGGAGGGTGATCTGCTCGGCATCGGCTCGCTGCAGCTGCAGCACGTCGTCGACAAAGGCCAGCCGCAGAACATCAATATGATCGTGCCGATCGATCTGTTGAAGCCGATCTTCGACGATCTGCTCAAGACCGGGCGGCGCTCAGGACCGCCGCGGCCCTGGCTCGGCCTCTACGCCACCGAAGTCGAGAGCCGGCTCGTCATTGTCGGCCTCGCCGACCGCGGGCCGGCCAAGAAAGCCGATTTGCGCAACGGCGACATCGTGCTCTCGGTCGCCGGCAAGGAGGTGCGCGACCTCGCCGCTTTCTTCCGCCGCATCTGGGCGCAAGGCCAAGCCGGCGTCGAGGTGCCGCTCACCATCTATCGCGACGGCTCGACCATGGACATGCGCATCAAATCGAGCGAGCGCAATCGCTTCCTCAAGGGGCCGAGCGTGCATTGAATGTTGCCGCTTGCTTCGGCGAGCAGCAAGCCGGCCCCGATTCCCGGACGCGCGGCGCTGAACAAACAGATGCGGTGCGTCAGGGGCCGCGTCAGCCGCATCCGCAGCGGGGCGCGGCATTCTTGATCTGTATCAACGTGGCCATGGCGCGGCTTCGATTAGCTGGTTGCGGCGCCGTAGTCGACAGCACCGATCGCGCGGGCGCGATCCGCGGATTCGGCGGTTTCCGAGAATGAGCAGCGAAGAAGCCGCAGCAACGCTGTGCGGAGTCTCATCAGGAACCTTGGGAATGCCGGCACCGTCAAACGACAAGCTTTTTCACCGGACATTGCTGGCCGTTGCGCTTGCCGGACTGAGCGTCGGCTTTGCCGCCTGGGCAGTCGGCAGGCGAGATTTGGCGGAATGGTGCTGGGCTGCCGGCTCACTCCCGGTGGTTGTTGGTCTGGCCGGCGCGATGCTCCGCGACTTTGTTGCCGGCCGCGTTGGCGTTGATGCCGTCGCCCTTGTCGCCATGGCGGGCGCGCTCGTTCTCGGCCAGCCGCTCGCCGGAATCGTGATCGCCATCATGTATGCCGGCGGCAACGTTCTCGAAGGCATCGCCGTCGCCCGTGCCGAGCGACACCTCAGGCATTTGATCGATCGCGCGCCGCGGACTGCGCATCGCCGTTCGTCGTCTGGCATTGAGGACGTTCCTATCGATGCGGTCGCCGTCGGTGACGACATTCTGGTGCAAGCCGGCGAGGTCGTCCCCGTCGACGGATTTGTCGTCGACCAGACCGCCGCGGTCGATGAGGCTGCGCTCACTGGCGAGCCTATTCCGGTTTCCCGGCAACCCGGAGAGATCGTGCGCAGCGGCACGGTCAATGCCGGCGACGCCTTCGCGATCCAGGCCTCGGCGGCGGCAAGCGACAGCACTTACGCAGGCATTGTTCGCATGGTTCATGCCGCGCAGATGGCAAAAGCGCCATTCATCAGGCTGGCCGACCGCTACGCGCTCTTGTTGCTGCCGTTGAGCCTCATCATCGCCGGCGGCGCATGGTTTTGGTCGGCCGATCCGGTCCGAGGGCTGGCGGTGCTGGTCGCCGCCACGCCGTGCCCGCTCATTCTTGCCGCCCCGGTCGCTTTTATTGCCGGACTTGCCCAGGCCGCGAAGTGCGGCATCCTCATCAAGGGAAGCGGCCCGCTCGAAGCGCTCGCCCGCATCCATACGGTGCTGTTCGACAAGACCGGCACATTGACGGTGGGCGGCGCCCGCCTCGTCGCTATCGAAATTCGGCCCGGCCAGAGTACGGACGACGTGTTGCGGCTTGCGGCCTCGCTGGAACAAGCCTCGCATCATATCGTCGCCGCCGCGATCGTGGACGCGGCGAGGTCGAGGGAGATGAAGCTCAGCATTCCGTCTCGCGTGCGTGAGACGCGGGGGTCCGGTCTCGAGGGTGTCATCGAGGGTCGAACGGTCAAGGCCGGCTCGCGCCAAATGGTATGCGGCGCCGGCAAGCCGGAGCCGTGGGAAGTGCGGGCGCTCAGGCGCGCGGCATGGCGCTCCGCGCTGAGTGTTTTTGTTGCAGTCGATGGGCATACGATTGGTGCCCTGCTGCTGGCCGATGAACTGCGGCGCGAAACACCGCGCGCCGTGCAGGCGTTACGCTCGGCCGGAGTGTCGCGCATCGTCCTGTTGACCGGCGACCGCGCCGACGTCGCCGAAACCATCGCCGCCGCCCTCGATCTGGATGCCGTGTTGGCCGACCGCGAACCGGCCGACAAGGTCGATGCCGTGACAGCGGAGCGGCGGCAGCATCCTACCGTCATGGTCGGCGACGGCATCAACGATGCGCCTGCTTTGGCGGCGGCCAATGTCGGCATCGCCATGGGAGCGCGCGGCGCGAGTGCCTCATCCGAAGCTGCCGATGTCGTGATCCTGATGGATCGACTGGATCGCGTCTCCGACGCGATTTCCATCGCCCGGCGCGCCCGTCGGATCGCTCTGCAAAGCATCTTTGCCGGAATGGCCATGTCGGGGCTGGCAATGGGCTTTGCCGCCGCTGGATTGCTGCCGCCGATAGCCGGAGCGCTGACCCAGGAGGCGATCGATGTGGCGGTGATCCTCAACGCATTACGGGCGCTCACTCCAGGCAGGCGGCTCGGCCGCCGCAACACCATGCCGACCGCCGCGGCTGCCGCGTTGCGGACCGACCATGAGCAAATCAAAGTGGCGCTCAATCGGCTGCGCGAGATCGCCGACGCTTTAGATGACGCCGAGGCGGCCGAAGCGGTCGCGCTGATCGTGCAGGCCGACCGGATCGTCGCGCAGCAGATTGTCGCGCACGAACGTGACGATGAAAGCGCCGTTTATCCGCGCGTAGCGCGATACTTGGCGGATCGCCATGGCTTGAGCGCCATGAGTCGGGCGCATCGCGAGATCATCCATACGGCGCGTCTGCTGCGGCGACTCGCCGACGGCCTCACTCCGGCCGATGCGGATCACTACCTGATCAGAGATGGGCAGCGTGTCATTGAGTCCATCGAATCACTCGTGCGCATCCACAACGCGCAGGAGGAGGACATTTACGACTATGCGATCGGCGCATAACCGGGCGGCCGCTGCCGGTCAATTTGAAAACAGACAGGGCACTGTACTATTGCGGAGCAGATGCCGGGTCACACCGCCGAATATCCATTCGCTGAATCGCGAGCGTCCGTAAGCGCCGGCGACCACAAGGTCGATGCGGTTGTCTTCGGCCAGCTGCAGCAAAATCTCGCCCTCTTCCTGGTCCGCCACGGTCGCGATCTGTTTCTCGATCTTGACGTCATGACGGGCGAGATAGCCGACCAGGTCCGCCACCCGCGCATCCGATCCTGTCGATTTCTCAGGATTGGCTAGTGCAATGCTGACGCTTGCGGCTTTTTTCAAGAACGGCAGCGCATCGCGGACGGCGCGCCGGGCCTCGCGCGTGTCCTTCCACGCGATCAGCACGCGCGACGCCGCCAAACCGCGTATCGCCCGCGGCACGACCAGGGCAGGTCGGCCGGCGGTCAGAATGATAGTGCCCGGATCGTAGGTGCGGCCTATGTCGCCCGGCAGCTCGTCCTGTCCGATGACGACAAGATCGGCAGCGCGCGCCTCGTTGGCAATCACCTCTCTGGGAAAGCCGGTCGAGGACCGCCACTCCACGCCGCGCGGGGCCGGGCTCGCCAACGCGCGAAATTTTTCGCCGAGTCGCTGCAATTGGACCAAGACGTTGTCCTGGTCCCAATGGCCGCCGATCGGCAGCGTCGCTGCGCTGGAGGTTGCGGTGCTCTCCTTGCACAGCGGCCAGCCCGCGACGCCGATCAGCAATGCGTTGAACTGCGACGCGAGCTCGACGGCGACGCCAATTCGCGCCTTCGTCGCTTCGCCGAAATCGACAGCAACCATGATCGTTGCAAAAGTCACGAGATGCTCCTCCGGCTCCCGGATAGGACGCGTCGCGGAGCGGCGCATTGATCCGGATCAAGAGAGGCGCACCACGCGCCAAAGCCTCGGTTGCGTCGGTGGTTCGAAACGATGCCGCGATCATTTTGCGCGGACGTCTACGGGTATTTGCGACAGATCGGCAAACGTCCGACAGCGGCGTCGAACCGGCACCCAATCATAGAGCAAGATCTCCAGCGGCCGCCACATCGCGACCCATCCGATGATCAGCATCCCCTCGCCGACGATATCGGACAGCGTTCCGCGACCCAAAGACGAGATCAGCCCTCGCAGCAGCACGCAGCAAAACAGGAACGCAAGGCCGATCGCCAGCGCGATACGTCCGTTGTGCAACAGCAGACGCAGCCTGCGGCGCTCGATCTCCAGGCGATAAGCAAAGTAATGATGGATTGCGTCGGTCAAATCCGGCTTGCCGGGCTCGGGCAGCTGGTCGGCGGGCAGGTGAATAACGAGCGCCAGCGGCCGACGGTGCGAAGCCTCCTCCACCGAACTGACGATGTACTCTTCGGCATCATTGTCGAGATCGCGCTCATGAAACGGCGACGGATCGAAAGAGTTGAACAGCTGCGACAGCCGATTGATATTGATTTCGATTGCCGCTTCGCCGCCCGCCGCAAGCCTGCTTTCAGGCTCGACCATTGCTGCAGTCCTCAAGAAATATTCAGTCAACGGTCCGGACCGCAGCGGCACATTGATCTGCATCAATGTGTCCCTCGGCGCTTAGACGTCATGGAAGTCCGTGGACAATCGGCGGCACGGACGTGAAACTCCGGGATGAGCCGCGGATCGGCCAGCCGTCTCATGATCGGGCGAGGCCTCGGATGCGAATTGCGCGTTTGTCATCCGGAACATGGAGGGGCAAGGGTGATGAGATCGTTCGGACTCATCGCGCTGATATCCTTGGGCGCCGCTACCGCTGCACACGCACAAGCAACCGGTAGTCCGCAAGAGGGGCTTAGAATTGCTCGCGCCCAATGCGCCGAGTGTCACCGCGTGGTCGGTGAACGCGGAGGCTCGCCCAATTTGGCCGCACCCAGCTTCGAGCAGATTGCCACCACGCGTGGCATGTCAAGCAGGGCCCTTACGGCGGCGCTACGAACATCACACAGGACCATGCCAAACCTGATCATCCCCGATGCGGAGGTCAGGGACATTGTCGCCTACATCATGAGCCTGAAAAGCAAAGAGTGATCTGCGCTCGCTGTTTGGCGAGGCGATAGGCTAGCGGCCCCGTTCTTGCGCCTCCCAGAGGGCCCGCAGTCCGTCGCGATAGCTCGAATAGCGCAAGGTGACCCCTAGCTCGCGCTTGAGCTTGTCGTTCTTCACCCGGCGGCATTCCAGCCAGAAGCTTTTGGCGAGCGGCGACATCGTGGGCGCGGCGTCTTGGTAAGCGATTTCCGGCGGCGGCGGCGCGCCCAGGAGCTGCGCGGCAAAGACCAGCGGATCGCCGGGCGGCGTCGGCTCGTCGTCGGCGACGTTGAAGATGCCTGAGGCCTTCCGCGCAAACGCCGCATCGATGGCTTGGGCGATGTCGTCGACATGGATGCGGTTGAAGATTTGGCCCGGCTTGACGATGCGGCGCGCATCGCCGCGCGCGATCTGGGTGAGCGCGCTGCGGCCAGGCCCGTAAATGCCGGCAAGCCGCAGGATGGCGACCGCAATGCCGCGGCGCCGGCCAAAATTCTGCCAGAGCTGCTCGGCGGCGAGGCGGGCGCGGCTGCGCGCCGTGCTGGGCAGCGCCGGCGATTCTTCGTCGACCCAATCGCCGCGGCGGTCGCCGTAGACGCCGACGGTGGACAGGTAGACAACCGAGCGCAGCCGTGACGCGCCCTCGAACGCTTTGCCGCACGCGCGCAGCACCGGGTCGCCGGTTTCGTCCTGCGGGATCGAGATCAGCGCCGCATCGGCTTCGCCGACCGCGTGAAGAAGCTCGGGCGAAGCCGAATGGCCGTCGAACACCAGCGCTTTCAGCCGGCCGGCGAGCCGCGCGCTCAGCACGGCGGCGCGTTCGGCGCCGCGCACCGTGGCGACGATGCGGGCAAAGCCGTCGCCGTACAGCCCGACAAAATGCTCGGCCGAATAACCGAGCCCGAAGCAGAGCAGGGTGCTCATCGGCGCGCCTCGTCCGCTGCCGCGAGCGCCGCGCTCCATTCATCGATCACATCGCGGTCGCCTTCGTCGGCGCAATACAGTTCGGCGCAACGCGCAAGCCGCGCGGAATCCAATCGGCCGAGCGCCCACACCGCAGCACCGCGCACCAGCGGCGCGCCATCGCCAAGCAGGCGTTCCGCCGCGTCCGCGAGCGATCGCTCGCCGGAATTGCCGATCGCGATCAGCACATTGCGGAGAAACCGCGCGCGGCCAGTGCGTTTGATGGGACTCTTGGCGAACCGCGCGCGGAACGCAGCGTCGTCGAGCTGCGCCAGTTCGGCAAGCAACGGCGCCCGCAGATTGTCCCGCGCCGCCAATTTCATTTCTCGGCCCGCTTTGGCGAATTTGTTCCAGGGACAGACGGCCAGACAATCGTCGCAGCCATAGATGCGATTGCCGATGAGCGGCCGCAGCTCGTGCGGAATTGGGCCTTTATGCTCGATGGTCAGATACGAGATGCAGCGCCGGGCATCGAGCCGATACGGCGCCGGGAACGCGGCGGTCGGACAAATATCGAGGCAGGCCTGGCAGCTGCCGCAATGGTCGCGCTCGGCCTGGTCGGGCGGCAAATCGAGCGTGGTAAAGATCGCGCCGAGAAACAGCCACGAGCCGAGCTCGCGCGATACCAGATTGGTATGCTTGCCTTGCCAGCCGATTCCGGCGGCTTGAGCCAGCGGTTTTTCCATCACCGCGGCGGTATCGACAAACACTTTTACGTCGCCGCCGGCCGCTTCGATGATCCAGCGGCCGAGCGTCTTGAGCCGCGGCTTGATCACGTCGTGATAGTCGTCGCCGCGGGCATAGACCGAGATATCGCCGCGCTCGCGCTCTTTCAGGATCGCCAGCGGATCCTCGTCCGGCCCGTAATTGAGGCCCAGCATGATGATCGAGCGCACGTTGGGCCAGAGCACGCGCGGATCGCCGCGCCGCTCGGCATTGGCCGCCATCCAGATCATGTCGCCGTGCGCGCCGGCTTGCAGAAACGCGCGCAGCCGTTCCGCCGCCAGCGGAATGGCGTCGGGCCGCGCGACGCCGACGACGTCAAAGCCGAGCGCGCGCGCCTGCGCGGCCAGCGCGCGCTTGAGCGCCGCCGGCGTCAGAAGTCGAGATTGGCGTAGCTCGGCGACGGCGCCAAGCCCGGCAGCGTCTCGTTGAGCAGCGTGCGGAACGAGGGTCGCGACTTCACCCTCGCGTACCAGGCCTTCGCTGTCTCGTCTTCGTGCCACGGCACATCGCCCAGATAATCGGCGGTCGACAAATGCGCCGCCGCCGCCAGATCCGCATAGGTCAGGCTGTCGCCGGCGAGCCAATCGCGGCTGCGGATCAGCCAGCCGATATAGGCCAAATGGTACTTGATATTGCTGCGCGCAGCACGCAGCGTCTCGGTGTCCGGGGAGCCGCCGCCCTGGGTCATCGGAATGTGGCGCTTGTAGACGCGTTCCATCACCAGCGCACCGGACACTTCCTCGTAGAATTTGTCGTTGAACCAGCTCATCAGCCGGCGCACCTCGATGCGCGGGCCGGGTTCCGGCGGCAAGAGCCGCCGCGGCAGCTTTCCGCCGCGGGTTTCGTCGAGATACTCGGCGATCAGCGCGGCGCCCGGAGCCGGCGGCATGCCCTCTTCGAGCAGGACCGGCGTGGTTCCGGCCGGATTGAGCTTGAGAAATTCGGGGCGCCGTTCCCAGGCCCGCTCCTCGACCAGCCGCGGCACCAGCGCCAACTCGTCGAGCGCGAGCCGCACGAAGCGCGAATGCGGACAGAACGGGTGATGGAACAGCGTCAACATGCCGGTGCGCGCACCTCTGTGGGACAGCGTGGTGGATCGAACAGGCCGATGGTTACAATTCGGTTACCGGAACGCCGACACCTATAGGGCAAGTGCCGCTGCAGGCAACCTGTGCATGGGCGCAGCCGGTGCTTGCCGGAAAACTGGGGTTGCGCCACAAGGCGGTCGCAAGATTGCGGCAAGGCCGTCCTCGATTCGATCGGGCCGCGCCGGCCCCAAAATCCCGCCTCTGGAGTTGCCATGCATTTGGACGTGATCAAGGCGGCCTTTCTCGGCATCGTCGAGGGGCTCACCGAATTCATTCCGGTGTCCTCGACCGGCCACCTGCTGCTGGTCGGCCACTTCCTCGGCTTCGACGACGAGGCGTTCGGCAAATCGTTTGACGTTTTGATCCAGCTCGGCGCCATCCTGGCGCTGCTGTCGATCTACTTCGGACGATTGTGGAAACTGCTCATCGGCCTGTTCACCGACCGCGAGGCGCAGCGCTTTATCGCCGGCGTGCTGATCGCTTTCTTTCCCGCCATGGTGCTCGGCGCGCTGTTCTACGGCGTCATCAAAAACGTGCTGTTCAATGTCTGGATCGTCTGCACCATGTTCATCCTCGGCGGCATCGTGCTGCTGTGGATCGATCGGCTCGAGCTGAAGCCGCGCTACCACGACGCCACCAAATTCTCATTGCCGATGTATCTAGGCATCGGCGTCATTCAGTGCCTGTCGATGGTGCCGGGCGTGTCGCGCGCCGGCGCCACCATCGTCGGCGCCATGCTGTTCGGCGCCGACAAGCGCGCCGCCACCGAGTTCTCGTTCTGGCTGGCGATGCCGACCATGGTCGGCGCGTTCGCCTACGAGGCGTTCAAGAACCGTCACGAATTCGCCGCCGGCAATAACGCGCTGCTGATCGCGGTCGGCTTTGCGGTGTCGTTCGTGTGCGGCTGGTTCGTGGTCAAGACGCTGCTCGGCTACGTGTCGCGCCACGGCTTTGCGCTGTTCGCCTGGTGGCGCATCGTAGTCGGCGCGCTCGGCCTGATCGCGCTGGCGCTGGGATTTTGATCCAAAACAGCGTCGTCTTTGAAGCGATTCGCGCACTTGATTCACCTCTCCCCGGAGGGGAGAGGTCGAGCGAGCGTAGCGAGCGAGGGTGAGGGGGTTCGGATGCTGCAGAATTTTCTCAAGCTTCCGAACCCCCTCACCCCCACCCTCTCCCCTCCGGGGAGAGGGAGCGCGCCGTGCCTGCGCAGCAGCCGCGACCTAAAATCATTCTGAGCTACGCCGTGTGCGGATCGAACTGGCCGGTCTTGCGGAAGCGCCACAGATAAGTCGGGACGATCGCCGCGATCGTCTCCGGCACGATGCCGAGGCCTTCCAGCGTGCGGCCGTCGCGCTGCGCCTCCTCGGAGACGATCGTATCGCCCTTGAGCAATTCGACCTGATCGGGCGTGATCGGGGGCTTGGGCAGAAATTGCGCGAACAGCGCCTGCGCTTTCATCAACCCAAACGGCACCGGCACCAATAGGCGGCGGCGGCGGATCGTGGCCAAAATGAATTCCATGATCTCGCGGAACGTGCGCACGTCCGGGCCGCCGAGCTCGTAAATGGTGCCCGGCTTGGCGGCGCCGTCGACCGCGCGCGCAATCGCTTCGGCGACGTCGCCGGCGAACACCGGCTGAAACCGCGTATGGCCGCCATCCGGCAGCGGCAGCGCCGGAAGGAGGCGCGCCAGCGCGGCGAAGCGGTTGAAGAAATCGTCCTCGGGGCCGAACACGATGGACGGCCGCATGATGGTCGATTGCGGCTGCGCCGCCAGCACGCGGCGCTCGCCGTCGGCCTTGGAGCGCGCATAGTGCGAGGGCGAAGCGGCATCGGCGCCGATCGCCGACACATGAACGAGCGGGATGCCGGCCGATTGCGCTTCGCGCGCCACCGCTTCGGCGCCCGCGGCGTGCACCGCATCGAAGCGCTGATTGCCGCGCTCGAACAGGATGCCGACCAGATTGATTGCCGCATCAGCGTCGCGCAGCGCCGCTGCAACCGATTCCGGAAAACGCAGATTGGCCTGCACCGCATGGATCTGGCCGACCTTGCCCATCGGCCGCAGATGGCCGGTCAGATCCGGCCGCCGCACCGCGACGCGGATGCGGTAGCCGCGATAGGCCAGCGCGCGCACCACGTGGCGGCCCAAGAATCCGGAGCCGCCGAACACCGTGACCAGCGTCTCGATCGTGCTTTTCACCGCCATCGCCGCGCGGGATAGCGCAAGGTTTCGGCGCTGTATAGGGCCTGAGCGGCGGCCAATGCGCGCTGCCCCGGGCGCGGTCGCACCGGGACTTTCCCTCGTCATACGCGGGCTTGACCCGCGTATCCATGCTGACAAACCGCGCGCGCAAGCGTTGCGGGATTCCGCTGGCCGGCTTCAATTGACAACAACCGGACCGCTCCGTACCTATCCGCCAAGGCCCAGGTGGCGGAATTGGTAGACGCACTAGTTTCAGGTACTAGCGGGTAACACCGTGGAGGTTCGAGTCCTCTCCTGGGCACCATATAAAATTCCTCAATTTCCACAGTAACTTACGAGAGCCGCGCACCGTTGATTTGGGACTCGAATTTCATTTCGTTCTTTGAAATCACACGCAAAAAGAGTCCGCAACAACGACAAGTGTGGGTACGAATGTGAGTTAGAATTTGCGCGACGAGAATCGTCATACTCACACTGTCCCCAGCGCGCCTGTTGCGCGTTTTCCGAACCGTGATTCAATGAAGGTCTAATTCGGTTCATGTCCGCTGAGCCCCCGAGAGCTGCCGTCGAAACGGACATTGAAATCATTCGCAACGTGCCAATAGGAGACGTAAAGGCGCAAGGGAGCACTAGCGTTCCGGCAACCCTGCCTTTCGTAGTCCGGCCTCGAACGTAGCCAAATGTTCGTCGCGGCGGATTGGAAACAGGTCCTTCAAGCTAGCTACCCGGAATGTCGGATCGATCTGAAGTATGCGGTCGACCGCTTCGCGCGCTTCATGCAGCTTCCCGGCGAGAGCTGTGCTTGCCGCCCTAATCGCTGCAGCAGGAAGGTAAAGCTGATCCTCCATAAACGCCCTTTCGGCCCATAACGAGGCCTCCTCATAACGGCCTGCGAGGAGATGAGCGTACCCGGTTCCATTCTGCATATGCCGGAGGAGGGGATCGAGCGGGCTGAGACGCATCGCGCGCGCGTGGTGTTCGATGGCCGTCGAAAGCTCCCCACGATAAGCTCTCAGCCAGCCGCTGAGAAACCATGCAGTTGATAAGTTTGGATCGATGAGAAGCGCACGATCAAGAAAAACGACGCCACTGTCGAGGTCACCAGCGACGTAACCCAACGCAAAGCCGCCCCTGCAAAGGGCATTAGCGTCATCCTTTCCAAGTTCGACGGCCTTCCGGCCTAAACGTATGCATTCCGCGATTTCCACCGCCCGATCGACCATCCACCTGTAGACCTTGCGTAGGGTGTAGCAGAACGCGGCCATGCCATAGGCCGAGGAAAAGTCAGGGTCGAGTTCGATTGCTTTGCGGAACAGTCTGAGGGCTGTATCGTTAGTCTCTTTCGTTCGCCGATAAAAGGCTGCCATGCCGCGCAGATAATAGTCATAGGCATCGAGACTCTCCGTCGGCTTGCGCTTAGCCCGTTCGATCTCTGCCGCTTCCAACTTTGGAGAAATGGCTCCGACGACGCTGGCCACCACATCATCTTGCAAGTCGAAGACATCCTTGATGGTGCCATCGAAGTGACCGGCCCAAATGTGCCTTCGCGTGGACGCGTCAATGGCCTGAGAGCTAATACGCACGCGCTCGCCTGCTTTGCGTACGCTTCCTTGGAGTATGTAGCGCACGCCAAGCTCGCGTCCAACCTGTTGGACGTCGATAGCTTGACCTTTGTAGGTAAAAGTTGAATTGCGTGCAATTACAAAGAGCCAATGGACGCGCGACAGTGCTGCGATGATGTCTTCCACCATGCCATCGGCAAAATAGTCTTGGTCCGGATCGCCACTCAAGTTTTGAAAAGGTAATACAGCAATCGACGGCTTGTCCGGCAAAATCAAACCCGGCGGTGCTAGCGTACTCGACGTGCCCTGCGCCGTGGTGGAAAGCGGCTGATCGCCGGTTCGCATTGTGACTTTGGCAGAAAACAGAAAGCCCCGCCGCTGGATGGTGCGAATAAAGGCCTGCTTCTCCCCGGTGTCGCCTATCGCCCGCCGGGCGGAATTGACGCGGCTGTTTAAGGTCGCGTCCGATACAATGCGCCCTTTCCAGATGGTTTCGACCAGCTCGTCCTTGCCGATGACCCGGTTGGAATTTTGCGCGAAGTGCAGAAGCAGATCGAATACCTGCGGTTCGACGTGCACGGCTCCGTCGGCGCCGTGAAGCTCGCGGCGGTCGGTATCGAGCGAGAAATTATCGAATTGATACAGCAAGTTAGCTGGACATCGTCGGTTCTACGGCAAATTACCATGGAATCTGCGGCGAAAAGCAAGATCGCCTGAAAGTTTTTCCGGCGGCAAGCGCTCACAGTGGACACGGCTGATCATCGGTTGCCGCCCAGGAGAGCGAACATGACCGACCTAGGTTATCGACTCTGCACCCCACTTACCCTCTTCCGAAGCCGAATCCCAACGTATCGCATACCTGAACTAGCCAGATCACTCTTTGCTACGATCCGCGAATGGCGGCACCGGTACCGCTCGCGGCAAGAGCTTGCGTTGTACTCGTACGACCAACGGCGTGACCTAGGGTATGCCCCGAGCATCGATGCTGAGATCGAAAAACCGTTTTGGAGGAAATAGTCCCTTGATCCAGGGGGGACGGTGTACACGCTACACGTCGGCTTCGGGTCATTTTCGCCGCTTTCACACTGTATCGTTCATGTCCGTTTGCCTCCCGTTCGCGACGGCTAAAACAGACATGCCTCACTTCCGATTTGTGCCAGGAGCGACCGAAGTGCGACGCAGCAAATTGCCGCCTATTCGATCACCTCGTCAGCAAGCGACAGCAAATTGTCAGAGATTTCCAACCCGAGCGTCCTGGCATCCGTTGGTTTTGCACCGCGCAGCAGCTTGCTGATCTGCCAGGACAAATATCTCGATAAATCCGCTCAAGACGCAGTCCGTAACCGATGAAGCCGCCCTCCTCAGCCGTGGTAGGGTACATAGTGGGCAGACCGAGCGCCGCGACGCGCGGCAGAAGATCTGACGGTTATTAACCAACACCACCGATGCCAGCACGTTAACCAACCACTCCTGAAAGCGATAACCTGATTGCAGAAGTTTT